>Ga0070681_10000143_pt1 | contig 54050 bp, 64 predicted proteins | sample KBSC83BmetaG_FD_65650 | JGI IMG/M metagenome (GOLD analysis project Ga0070681, IMG submission 65650) | Corn rhizosphere microbial communities from Kellogg Biological Station, Michigan, USA - KBS C8-3B metaG | ecosystem: Host-associated > Plants > Roots > Rhizosphere | place: USA: Michigan...
ACGCAGTTCGCGCATTCCAGCGATGCGCGACTGCTAGCCCTCGGCGACACTCTCTCATGCAAGGAAGAGAAACCGTCTTTTGCATCCCTACTCCATCAATGTTTTGAGCTCGCTTAAAATCGGCGGGAACTCCTTAAACCCCTCATCTCCCGTGATATGACCGGCTCCTTTTACGATAACTATTTTCGAACCGAGTTCGGAAAATTTTTTTTTATTATATTCAAACGCACCATAGGGATCATTATCCGAAATGATGAGCGTCGATTTCGGGAGAATGGCTTTTATTTTCCGGGAATTGATCGGCTGCTCTATCCATGGCTTTGCAATCGGCTCTTCGCCTTGCTCAAGGTTCTCGAGATCAAACCACCCCGCGACGAATACCGCGCCACCAACCATCGCCGATGGTTCAAGGTAGTCATTAAGATACCGAAGGATGGTTTGGCATCCAATACTGTGACCCACAAAGAAAGTGTCTTTGTCTGGTTTGTTTACCATTTTCGCCAAATGACCCACCCATTTCTCGATGGCAGGCGCCTCGGTGTCTGGCATGTCGGGAACTATTACCTCATGTCCGGCTTTTTCCAGTTCAGATTTCAGCCACGGCTTCCATCCGGTATTCGCATTGCCTCCCCATTCATGAACAAGCACAACTTTCTTTGGCATATATAAATATTTATTCCCTGATCACGCGCAGCACTTCTTCCAAGGTCGTAAGCGCGAGCTCCACTTTTGCGAGGCCGTCTTCGAACATCGTCGTCATGCCAAGCTTGCGCGCTTCCAGGCGCACTTCGTCCAGGCTGAAATTGGGCTTCACGATAAGCTCCTTAACTTTATCTTTGATTTCGAGAACTTCGTAAATGCCGAAACGGCCGCGATAGCCCGTGCCGCCGCAGTTCGAGCATCCCTTTCCTTTATAAAGAATCTTCGGCAGCTGCGACTTCGGGTCGGGCGAGCCGATGGCCTTGAGCTGCTTTTCAACCATCGCCATAGCAGATTCATCCGGCTCATACGAATACGTGCAGAACTGACAGATTTTGCGGACGAGACGCTGAGCGATCACGACGTTCAAGACCGAGCTCACGAGAAATGGCGGCACATTGAGGTCGATGAAGCGCGGAATGGCAGTCGGCGCATCGTTTGTGTGGATGGATGAAAGCACCAAATGTCCGGTGAGCGACGCCTGCACGGCGATGTCGGCGGTTTCCGAATCGCGAATTTCACCGACCATAATAATGTTCGGATCCTGGCGAAGCAGCGCGCGCAATCCCGATGCAAAGGTGATGCCCGCCTGCGGATTCGTCTGCGTCTGGTTCACGTAGCGCATGTTGTATTCGATCGGATCTTCGATCGTCGTGATATTCACCTGCGGCCGGTTCAAAATATTCATCATGGCGTAGAGCGTCGTCGTTTTGCCGGAACCCGTCGGACCGCAGCAGATCAACATGCCGTACGATTTTCTTAAGTTGTCAGCGACAGCTTTCGCAATATCGGGCAGCATGCCGAGCTCTTCGAACGAGAGCGGCTTCTGCGATCCCTCGAGCAAGCGCATTTCCACCTTCTCGCCGTAGAACGTAGGCATCACGGACACGCGCACGTCGATCGTCTGGTTACTCAATTGATACCGGAAGCGGCCGTCCTGCGGCGTGAAATGTTCGTCGATTTTCAAACCGGCAAGCAGTTTCAGGCGCGCGACGATCGCCGGATGCACGGCCTTCGTCACATTCATGATTTCATAAAGGATACCGTCGATGCGGTACCGGATGAACGTCGACTCTTCCAGGATTTCAATGTGAATGTCCGATGCGCGCGATGCGAGCGCGTATGAAAGGATGTTATCGACAATGCCCACGATCGGCAGGTCGTCCGCGAGCTCCTGGATATTCTTCGATTGATTGACGAGCGACTGACGAACGTTATCTTCGATGATCTTTTTAAAATCCTGCCCGAGCTCGTAACCGTATACCGAAAATCCGCGGTTCAAATCTTCCGGCGTCGCGAGGAACGGCTTCACCTTCACCTGGAGGCGCTGTTCCAAAAATTCGCGCGTCTCGAGGTCGGACGGATCAACCATCGCGGCGTTATATGTGCCGTCGGATTCTTTTCCGAAAAGAATCACCTGACGCTGGCGCGCCACGTCTTCAGGCAGGAGCTTCACGGCATCTTTATCAATCTTCGCCACGCGGAAATCGACGCGCGGCACGCCGAGCGTTTTCGCAATGAGATCGGAAAGATAACTCGCATCAACAACCTTCGCCGCAACGAGTACGTCGAAGATGCTCTGGTTCTTGCGCTCGGATTCTTCGAAGAGCTGCTGAAACTGCTCCGGCGTGGCGAGGCCTTCGGAGATAATGAGCGCTTTCAATTGATCGATCGAAAGGGGAAGTTTCATCGAAACGGTTTATTAAAATGATAACAAAAGAAAAAGGCGCCTGCGAGGGCGCCTTTTCCGGGAATGCCGACTGGCGTTACAAGGAGAGGTTGGTACCCGCCTCGAACGTGGTCGGACTGCTTCCGCCGTCCTGCGAAACAACATCGCTTCCGCCGTTCTGGTTGTACTTCGAGCTTTCCATCTTGGCGCCGAACTTGAAGACGCTCGAGCTTGCTACGTACGTGTAGTAGTCGACGTTGTCGTTCGACGGGTCAACCGGCAAGCTGCCAATCGGGGAACCGGAGCTGATCAAGCTAAGCTTGGCCGGAATCCAGCCCGTACCATCGATCGCGCGGTTAGCGGTCGATGTGACGGAGCCAACACTCGTCGTCGCAAAGCCCCAAGCCGCCGCGCCGATGTACGCCGTCGTCGAAGTCGAGGCCTTCGTACTCGCCGTGTAGAGAATGCCATACGTTCCGATCGACGAAGTGCTCGACGTCGTGACGTCGGCCTCAAAGAGCGAAAGCGCACTCTTCATCGTAGCGATATCGGAAATGCGGTTTGAATCTCTCGCCTGACGGAGAAGTTCCGCCGGGTTCAAGGTCAAAATAACCACAACCGACAACACCGCGATGATCGCGATAACGACAAGCAGCTCAATAAGGGTGAAGCCCTTCCGCTGTTTATTGTTTTTCATAATGCAAACAAAAATTTTTCAAATTTCCTTTGAAAACGACCTTTCCGTTCTTTCCATAATCTTACCATGCCGGTTTTTTCTCCCCTGAAATCACCTGTGGATAACGGCGCCGAACTCGCGCGGCGGTTCCGCTTCGAATTCAAAACGCTTCCCGCCCGTTCCCGAAAACGCAATCGTGTGCGCATGGAGCATGAGGCGGCCCTCCTGTTTTTTTGAACCGTACATCCGGTCCCCCACGATTGGGTGGCCGATGCTCGCGAGGTGCACGCGGATCTGATGCGTGCGTCCCGTGCGCGGCTTCACCGCAAGCAGCGTGAATTGTTTGCCGCCCTCTTCGAAGCGGCGCACTACGGCATAATCGGTAACGGCCGCCTTCGCCATTTTTTTCGAATGGATGCTGCGCTTCAATGTTCCGGTTGTAATGCCGATCGGCGCATCGATCGTGCCTTTGTCATTCTCAACATTACCGGAAACGAGCGCGAGATATGTTTTCTCCATTGCGCGTCCGCCGAAAAGCGATTTCAGATATTCAAAATATTCTTGTGTCTTCGCAACAATCATGATGCCCGACGTTTCCTTATCGAGTCGATGCACGATGCCCGGCCGGGTTTCAGGATCATCTCCCACCGCGTTCACGGCCGGCCGCTGCGCGCGGAGCCAGTCGACGAGCGTCGGTTCCGCTTTGCGCGCTTCGTCAATCCTTCGCCCGCTCCGGATTTTCACGCCGTGCACCATGAGTCCGGCGGGTTTATTGATCGCGATGAAGTCGTCGTTCTCGTAAATAATCCGGGGTTCCTGCATGCTTATACTCTATAGGCCTCGCGCCGGGTTGCCAAATACGAAAAGTGCCTCTATTATAAATCGTGCCTGCGCGAAAACCGCACCCCGCGCCCTTAGCTCAGTGGTAGAGCGTCACATTGACATTGTGAAGGCCGGAGGTCCGATCCCTCCAGGGCGCACCCTCGGCGCAAAACCGATCGCGGGCATGTAGTTCAGTGGTAGAACGCTGTCCTGATAAGACAGAGGTCGATGGTTCGATTCCATCCATGCCCACACCAACAAAGGAATATGCGAAAGAGAGTCGGCTCGCTTCCTGCTAGCGAGCACGCAGCAGTAGCACTGCATAATTATTGTCGAAGAACCTAAGCGAGAGGCAGAACAAAAATCAGTGAGCGAATAGAAAAATGCCAGACCCACGACTCTTGGAGTAGGGTGGCATTTTTCGTTATGAGCGAGATAGATTTTTGGAGGCCGAAGCGGGTTCGAGACAATAATTATGCAGTGCTACTGCTGCGTGCTCGTACTCACCAACCCATGGTAATTCAACTTCGCCGCGCTTTGCAGATCGAATCCCACTTTCGTTTGCGGCGGCGTAAACTCAAGCGCCCGCTTCACTTGCGCCACGACGTCGTTCACGCCAAACGTGAAGAACGCCACAATGATGCCGAGCAGCGCGAAGGCAAGAACGACGAGCAATGTTTCGGTATAACGGCGTAAAATTTTTTGCATCATGTTATCGGGTATATAACGTGCCTTGGAAAGTAACGCGCGAATTCAAACCATCATTCACGAAATCAACTGAACTGATGGAAAGAAGGAATGCGGGGGCTTGGATTTCGATATCCTTCATGAATGCCAGGAGATTTTCTGCGGACCCTTCGGCATCCGCAGAAAATGGCGCCGTGCCAACCGTTCCGGGAGCGGAGGGAGCCGGCGTACCCTGAAGCGAGAAATGGGTCGTCACGCTAAATTGCTTTCCCCTGCCATCCAACCATTCGCTGAATCCAATAAGCTGATACTGGTCGGGTAATAATGTATTAATGGCATTTTCATAGGGCGCCGCCTTCGGGGCATCGCGTTTCAAGTCGGCGAGACTCGCAAGCGCGGTGGCCTGCTGCGCAACAATTGAACGATCGGCAATGATCTTTTTTACTTGGCCGGTGATTTGTCCCGAAAGAAGATAAACGCCAATCCACGCAAGCATGATGCTGCCCACGATAATGCTCACGCTGATCCAAAGGTTCCGCTTGAACGTGTCTTTCATCTTCTTCCATTCATCTTATCAAATATTAATAAAACATTAAAAGAAACTTGGCTTTCCCCCTCCGTGCAGTACCCTAATCACATGGATGAAGCCCTCTATTATAATGCGCTCGCCCTTGAGTGGCGGGGCGTCCGCGAGGCCATGGCCAAGCTCAGGGCTGCATTTGGGACCTGGAAAGCAGCGTATACTGCAACAGCCGGCGCCGCCGGGCCTGCACTCAACCCCGAGCACGAGTTCGAACGGCTGCAAAAGCGGAATATCCGGCTCGTACTCCAGAGCGACGCCGAATATCCTCCCCTGCTCCGCGAAATAGCACAGCCTCCATTCGGTCTTTATATAAGAGGAACGATCCCCGACCGGAAAATATCCATTGCCGTTGTGGGCACGAGAAAAGCAACGTCCGAGGGAAAGCACACAGCGCGCGAGTTCGGCCGGTCGCTCAGCGATGCGGGAGTGCTCGTTGTGAGCGGCCTCGCATTCGGCATCGATGCCGCCGCGCACGAAGGAGCGCTCGACGCGAATGCCCCAACCGTAGCCGTAATCGCAAGCGGGCTCCATGCGCCGTATCCTCGCAGCCACGAACGGCTCGCGGAAAAAATAGCAGCTTCAGGCGGGGCAGTCGTTTCGGAATATCCGTTCGGCGAACCGGCGCGCCCATTCCGGTTTCTTGAGCGTAACCGTATTGTAAGCGGTCTTGCGACTGGCGCTGTCATCATAGAAGCGCCTGATGGATCGGGGGCTTTAAACACCGCGCGGCACGCATTCGAGGAAAACCGCGATCTCTTTGTCGTACCCGGCAGCATCCGCCATCCGAACTTTAAAGGGTCGCATGCGCTTATCCGTCAAGGGGCTGAACTTGTGCGGGGTCCGGAGGATATTTGCGAAGCGTACGGCATAACAAAAGCGGCGCGCATCGCGTACATAGACTCCAATGCCACTCCCGAAGAAAAGCTTATTTTAAAGGCGTTATCGGACGCTTCGCTTGCCCTCACCGTTGACAAATTGACCAACATCACTAAACTTGATACCCGTGTCATCAATCGTGCGCTCGCCCTCCTTATTATTAAGAATCTCGCGAGAGAAACTGAAGGGGGCTATATAATGAACTGAATCATATTGTTATGGATCTCATCATCGTCGAATCGCCGACCAAAGCGAAAACCATTGGCAAATTCGTCGGGAAGGAATTCACCGTCGAATCCTCCTACGGCCATATCCGCGACCTGCCGAAAAGCAAGGTCGGCATTGACGTTGCGCACGATTTCGAACCGCAATACGTCATTCCGAAAAAGGCTCAGCCCGTCGTCGATAATCTGAAAAAGCTCGCCAAAAAAGCGGATCGCATCATTCTTGCGACTGATGAAGACCGCGAAGGAGAAGCAATCGCATGGCACCTCGTTGCCGCGCTCGGCCTCGAAAAGAAAATGGAACAGACGCAGCGCATTGCATTCCATGAAATCACGGAGAGCGCGATCAAAGAAGCACTCGAACACCCGCGGGTAATCGATGTTAACCTGGTGGACGCCCAACAGGCGCGCCGCGTGCTCGATCGCCTCGTGGGGTATGGCCTCTCCCCGTTTTTATGGAGAAAGATCCGGTATGGACTTTCGGCGGGCCGCGTACAGAGCGTCGCCGTCCGGCTTGTCGTTGAACGCGAGCGCCTGATTCAGGCATTCAAAAAAGAAGAATACTGGTCCATCGAGGGGCTTTTCTCTCCTCAGAAAAACGGTGAAAAGAAAAACGGGAAATTCCCGGCATTTTTACATTCGGTGAATGGCAAGTCGCTCGGGAAAATGGGGATAAAAAACGAAGCCGAAGCGCAGGCCTTCATGAAGAATCTTACGGGCGCGAAATACCGCGTTACGGACATCACGACAAAAGAAGTGCGCCGCAATCCCGCGCCTCCCTTCACTACGTCCACGCTCCAGCAGGAAGCCGCGCGCAAGCTCGGATTTTCGGCGAAACAGACGATGGTCATCGCGCAGCATCTCTATGAAAACGGCCATATTACGTACATGAGAACGGACAGCACGAACCTCGCGCAATTCGCGCTGCAAGCCGCGCACAGCGTGATCGGCAAAGAATTCGGCAAAGAATACCAGCTCGATTCGCCGCGCTATTACGCAACGAAGAGCAAAGGCGCGCAGGAAGCGCACGAAGCGATCCGGCCGACGAATCTCGCCGCAATCGAGGGCGAGAATTTCCATTTGAAAGATCGCGGTGAAAAGCGCCTTTATGATCTCATCTGGAAGCGCACCATCGCATCGCAAATGCGCGAAGCAATACTTGAACAGACATCCGTCGATATCGAAGCGGCCACCGACCGGAAAGAAATGTTCCGCGCCACGGGACAAACCGTAAAATTCGACGGCTTCATCCGCGTCTATACCGAAGGCCGCGACGAAGGCGAAAACGACGAAGTCGAAGGCCGCCTGCCGAAACTTGAAAAAGATATGGCGCTCTCGCTCGAGGAATTGAAACCCATACAGCACTTCACGGAACCGCCGGCGCGCTATACGGACGCCACGCTCGTAAAAGCGCTCGAGTCCGAAGGCGTCGGCCGTCCTTCAACGTACGCGCCCACGCTCTCCACCATCCAGGAGCGCGGCTATGTTGAAAAAATAGACAAGAAATATCAGCCGACCGAAATCGGCATTCTCGTGAATGATCTTCTCGTCGAAAACTTCCCGGAGATCGTCGACATCAAGTTCACATCGCATATTGAAGAGGAACTCGACGATGTGGCGGATGGGAAAATGAAATGGACCGAACTCGCGCGGGAATTTTATTTTCCGTTCAAAAAGAACCTCGATGAAAAAGAAGCGACCGTTGAAAAACAAGTTGAGGTTTCCACGACGCCCTGCCCGCACTGCGGCAAGCCGATGATCATCAAATTCGGCCGCATGGGCAAGTTCCTCGCCTGCCCCGAACCGGGCGTGAAAGTGACGCTCCCAATGCCCGAAGAAGCGGCGAAGATAAAAGAGCTTGAGGAGAAAACGAAAGATGAGCGCTGCCCAATCTGCGGCAAACCGATGAAAGTGCGCCGCGGGCGCTTCGGCTTCTTCCTCGGCTGCACCGATTATCCGAACTGCAAAGGCGTAGCCAAAATCTGGGACAAGACCGGCTTCAAATGTCCGAACTGCCTCGCATCGCCCGACCGGCACGAAAAACCGGGCGATATCGTGCTCAAAAAATCCCGCGGCCGCGGCAAGCCATTTTATGCCTGCACGCGTTTCCCCGATTGCACGTTCGTAATGAATAAGAAACCTGAATCCGAAGAAGACCTCCAGGCCGCGTTCAAGTATTGGAAGGAAAATCCGCCGAAGCCGAAGAAAGAAAAAAAGAAGCCCGCGCCGGTTGAGGCGAAGGCTTGATAATTCCGCGCACGTTCACGCAGGGGTTGAGAGGTTAAAGGCGATGAGCCTGATACCGGATTGCGGCTGCAGCGTGGGGTACGCGATGAGCTGCTCCCGAATCATGCGCCGCTTGATGGCGGAAGCAATCCTTTCATGATGCAGATCGTCCGCTCCATGCTCCACGACCGCTACATGCGGCGTTTTGCTCCGATCCCAGACCCACGTAAGCGGGATACCGGTTTCGTTTTGCAAAATGGAAATGAATGCATTCACGATATCCGCTGATGCATCAAGACGCGCCACTTCTCTATTCGCTGGGGAATCCATGCACTGCTCCACGGTAAAATGACTTGCTTCTTTTTTTATATCATGCGGCTTTTACGAGGGTCAACTTGAAATCGCGCCGCACTTCTGCTTCACTGAAGCCAGATCTCCCCAAACGAGGGCATCATTATGACCATGGGCGATTTCGTTCAGCATCTCCTGCTCTTCTTGCATCGCGACGAAGAAAATCTCCGCCTGCACGAGATGGAGCATTGGCATAAACTCTTTTATCAACTCCATAAGCTTCCGCCTGAACCGGGGCGGCCACCGTTCTTGGATAAATTATTTTTCGCCTGGAACGGACCGTATCCCAGCTGTGACGACGTCGCAGAGTACCTAAGGCGCCTTCACCTCCTCGGCTTCATCGTTTGCGACAGCCCCGGATACCGGAAGTATTGGCTTCCGGAAAAAACCGTGCAGTCGTGGCAGCGCGAGCATGACCGGCTCGGAGCGCGCGAGAGAGAATTTCTCTCAAAAGCGGCACTCATGGCAAAACGCGAACTCAATCCTATCGTCGTTTCTGCGTAAATTCGACGATCACCCGCCGGGCCTCCCTTCATGGGCAGCCCGGCGTTTTTCATGTATATTCAAGGTGTGAAAAATGCAACCGTCGCCCAAATCGCGCGCCAAACCCCGAACGACATTATTGCGAAAGCATATGCGTTCTCGGAAGCCGCTCATCGCAAACAGAAACGCCAAAACGGCGAGCCGTATTTCACGCACCCGCTCGCAACGGCTGAACTTTTGAATGCGTGGCACCTCGACAAAGCAACGATCGCGGCAGGGCTTCTACACGACACGGTCGAAGACACGGGCGTACCGCTCGAAACAATCAAAAAAGAATTCGGCGAAGAGATCGCATTCCTCGTGGACGGCGTGACGAAGCTCGGCCACATCAAATATCGCGGCGCGGAAAAGAAGGCGGAAAATTTACGCAAATTGATTTTGGCGCTCTCGCAGGACCTGCGCGTCATCTTCATCAAGCTCGCCGACCGTCTGCACAACATGCAGACGCTCGCGGCCGTGCCGCCCGCAAAACAGCGCCGCATCGCGCTCGAAACTGACGAGATTTACGCCCCCATCGCGTACCGCCTCGGCATGCATAATTTGTCCGGCGAACTGCAGGATCTTGCCTTCCCTTATCTTCATCCGCAAGAGTATCGGTGGCTTTTGAATACCGCAAAAGAGCAGTACGAGAAACGGCTCGCCTACCTTGAGACTATCACGCCGGACATTAAAAAAATCTTAAAAACGCACGATATTAACCCCATCGAGGTGGAAGTCCGCGCGAAGCGCTACAGCAGCCTTTATAAAAAACTGCTCCGCCATGAAATGGATATGGGCCGCATTTACGATCTCGCCGCCGTCCGCATCATCCTAAACACGGTTCCCGAATGCTACGCCGCACTCGGCGTGATTCATGAAACATGGCCCCCGCTTCCCGGCCGCATCAAAGACTACATCGCGATGCCCAAGCCGAACGCATACCGCAGCCTGCACACGACGGTTCTGGGTCCCGAAGGCAAGGCGATCGAATTTCAAATCCGCACGAAAGCGATGCACGACGAAAACGAATTCGGCATCGCCGCGCACTGGATTTATAAAGCGAGCAGAGGCGACGCGAGCACCGGCAAAAAACTCGCAAAAGACCTGCCGTGGGTGCAGCAGCTCCGCGAATGGCAGGAACGCTACACGAAAGAAGCCGAAAATTCACAGGAGTTCATCGATCTCATGAAAATCGATTTCTTCAAGGACCGCATTTTCGCGGTGACGCCGCACGGCGACGTGATCGATCTTCCCGCGGGCGCGACGCCGATCGACTTCGCATATCACGTGCATTCTGAAATCGGCAATTCGTGCGCCGGTGCGAAAGTGAACGGCGCGATCGTGCCGCTCGATCATGCGCTGCAATCCGGCGACGTCGTCGAGATCATCGCGCAAAAAGGAAAGAAGCCGTCCGAGGATTGGCTCCGCTTCGTGAAAACCTCGATCGCCCGCGACCACATCAAAGCTTCCGCGCGCGCCAAAAAGAATTTCGCAAAAGATATCGCGCTCCCCGCTCATTGCGAGCTGAAGATCGTCGTCGACGATCGCGTGGGCCTCATCAAAGATATTTCGGCATGCATCGCACGAAATCATATGAATATCATGAGCTTTCACGCGGAAAATCCGAAAGGCGGACGCTTCCCCTTCGACAAAGTCGAAGTGCAATCCACCGACAAAATAAAAATCGAAAAATTAATCTTGAAGCTGAAAGATATTAAAGGAGTGAAAGAGGTGAGCTATCGGCTGATATGAAAAAAGGGCGCATAGCCCTCTTTTCTTTTTATTTCGATAATCCAGCCTCGAACTCCGCACGCGCTTTCACGAGCGCATCTTTTTCTTGATGAAGCTTCATCTTCTCTGCATGCGTTCCTTGGAAATTCGATAACTGTTCGTCTAAATGAGCGATTGCCTGATTATAACCACGCTGCCGAGTTTCGAATTTCACTCGTTCATCTGGGTCCATATCCGCAAGCCGTGCTTCGATTTGACCATTCGTCTCTTCAAGCTTGCTTCGATATTTCGTCAGAAAGCCTTCGATTTCCTGACGCCGCGAATCTTCTGGATTACCCTGCAATTCTCCTTCCCACTTTGAAATTTCCGATTGCCATGTTCGCTGCAAATCAAAACTATCCTCGGGAGACTGGGTTTCCGCAACATGCTCCGTCTTATTCGCCTGCTCTTCGAAGTAAGTATTATTCATGCCTAGATTATCCAGCGAGCGCTCAATAATGTCAAATCAGCCCCTCTCCCCCAGTCGCCTCAAAATATTTTCGAGCTCCTCTTCAGAATAAAACGTGATTGTGATCCGGCCGGTGTTTTGGCCTTTCATAATCTGCACTGGCGCGCCGAGCGAAGACGAAAGCTCATCCTGCATCACGCGGAGTTCAGGCGGCACATTCGCCTCTTCGAGCGGCGGACGTCCGCGGCGCTTGCCGAAATGCATCACGCGCTCTTTTACGTCGCGAGTCGTTAATTTTTGCTGCAAAATATCTTCAAGCAAACGCTTCTGCGCGCCAGGATCTTCAATCGCCAAAAGCAATCGCGCGTGGCTTTCCGAAAGCTCGCCGCGCTCCACTTTTTCGCGGATGTATTCAGGGAGATCGAGCAAGCGCATCGTGTTCGCCACGACTTCGCGCGACTTGCCGAGCTTCGCCGCGATCTCGCGCTGCGTCATGCGAAATTCTTCCTGTAATCGCTGGAACGCACGTGCGGTTTCGATCGGATTCAAATTTTCGCGCTGAATATTTTCGATGACGGCGAGTTCCAGTTTCTCGCGCTCAAGGCTCACATTGCGTACGATGGCGGGGACCGAACGCAGGCCGAGTTTCCGCGCGGCCAAATACCGGCGCTCGCCGGCGATGATTTCATATTCAACCGCAACGCCGTCCTGCGTTTCGCGTTCAACTTTTGAAACTACGAGCGGCTGTAAAATGCCGAATTCGCGAATGGAACCTGCGAGATCGTTCAATGCTTCCTCATTAAATTGGCGCCGCGGCTGATCGGGATTCGGCTTGATCTTCTCAATTTCAATCTGAAACACGGCACTGCTTTGCGTCAGCTGCGGCTGTGGCTGCGATTGCAATTGCGGCCGCGGTTGAGATGGGGGTTCCGGCCGGCGTTCAGGTTCCGGCGAAATTATTTTTGGCGGCGGTACGGGATCGGGAATCGCGGGCAATGGCGCTGCAGGTTCAGGCGCGGCCGGAAGTTCGCGATCCGGCTCGAGTATTTTCGGCGGATCAACAGGACGCTGGTTCGGCTGATTCTGATTCTGACCCTGATTTTGTCCCTGCTGCCCCTTCCCCTGGTTCGGCGGTATTAAAGATTCCAGACCTTTGCCAAGCATGTTATTTATGATTCGATGTTAAAATTTCCAAAATTTTCGCTTGCGACAATTTCCTCTTCCACATTCCGCTCCTGCTCTATTATTTCCTTCGCGAGCCGCTCGTATGCAAGCGCTCCCGGCGAATCGGGACGATACAGCAAAATCGGTTTCGAGAAACTCGGCGCTTCCGCAAGCGCAACCGCGCGCGGCACCTCGACGTCAAACACGTGATGCGGGAAATGTCGCCGAATATTCTTCGAAACCTCCCGGCTCAGATGCTCCCTCTTATCATACATCGTGATGACGGCTCCGGTAACTTTGAGCGGATGCTGCATGTTATTGCGGATGAGTTCCACGGTTTCGAGGAGCTGTCCGATGCCCTCCAGGCTGTAGTACTCCGTCTGCACCGGAATCAAAACTTCATCGGCAGCGATGAGGCCATTGATCGTGAGGAGATTCAAGCTCGGCGGCAAGTCGATCAAAATGTAGTCGTATTGATGGCGCAAGCGGTTCACGAATTTGCGCAAAAAATATTCGCGCTCAGGAACGTTCACGAGTTCAACGAGCGCGCCCGCAAGATGCTGCGTGCCGGGAACAAAGTGATAATTGTAAATCATCGTCGGCTGAATCGTTTCTTCATGCGGCACTGCTTCGAGAATCGCGTGATACACGCTTGGACCTTCCGCCGCCTGATTGTGTCCCAACGCCGAACTCGCATTCGCCTGCGGATCGAAGTCCACAAGCAAAACGCGCTTGCCCTGCATTGCAAGGTAAGCGCCCAAGTTCACGGCGGTCGTGGTTTTCCCTACGCCCCCTTTTTGATTGCAGATCGCGATGACGCGTGCCATGGAATATATTGATTTTACGATATTTTTTGAGGCCGGACAAACAAAACGGGCCGCACACAACGCTGCGCACGGCCCGATATGAAGGCGCTTAATTTCTTACCTGAAGCGCCAGGTTATAGTTTTTGAAATCCGGATTATCCGTCACATCTTCGATCATCCGGATCGCCGGGGGCAGGACAACTTCTTTCTGCTCATCGGTGAGCTCGACTTCAAGGAGCGTGAGCGCCCGATTGAGATTGGTGAAGCTGTCGAGCTCGAAATATTGATTCTCCCAGAGGAAGCAGTGCCGGCGCTTTTTGATCACGCCGCGCCTGGGATCGCGCCGGGCCATGAGCTCATAATACGTGCGCCAGCCGATGGAATCCTCGACTTCAACCCGGACTTTCGGCCCGACCGGCCGCTTATGCGTGATGAAATAGCTCTGCCCGCCGTCGTACTCGCGCGAGCGGATGCGGAATTCCTCATCCGGCTTGTCGGGAAAAATGATATACGCCTGTTCGATATTGATCGTCCGCACATCGACGCCGAAATGCTGAAAGCACGGATAATCGATGCGGAACTTCTTTTCGATTTCGATCGGCATCGGAATGCCGAGCACGCGGCACACCGCGCGCAGCACTTCGAGCTTCTTCTGCTCAAAGTCCTCGAAATTCTGGATTGGGATGAGGTGCGGATGGCCGTTATATGCCTTCTCGATCCGATCATCAAGATAGCATGCGAGCTCGGGAGTTTCATCGCGCGCCATGTTGTTTTCGGTCGTATAGTATGGGCGCGTTTCGCCTTTCGCCGCCGTCATAAGCTTGATCACGGCAACGTACAGATTCCATGCTCCTTCCGTTTTGAGATTGAATTCATCGAGCAGTTCCCGATACATCCGGTATCCATCATCCCCTTCGGGAAGATACGCGCGGCAGTCAGGGAGACCCCGGTCGCATAAAATGACCGCGGGCCGTCCTTCCCGTTCCGCGCAGCGGTGCATCCGCTGATGATTCTCGAGCGTGGCTCCCATGATCTCTTTTTGGTAAAAGAGAACTTTATTCCAGTCCTTCGCAGCGATTGCCGCCTTGATCCTCATTCCCTGTTCGATGAGCAGCGTGGCCATTTCGTTGTTTCGATATACGTCCCGCCCGAACTGGCTGATCCGCTCCTGAAGGAACGCAAGTGTTGTGGTTTTTCCTCCTCCCGGTCCGCTCGTGAGAGCGATCGGCACGACTAGACGCTCATTCACCATGCATTGCTCCTGTATTTAAGATGAGTCCCTGCAACTGCCCTCATCATATAAGAGCGGCCCGAAGAAAAGCAACCGCCTGGAGCATTTGAAAAAATGTCAGGTTTTCCCTATAGTAATCTAGCTTTAAGCCCGGGTGGCGGAATGGCAGACGCGTTGGACTCAAAATCCAATGATCGCAAGGTCGTGAGGGTTCGACTCCCTCCCCGGGCACCATTTCTTTCCCTCCTTGCTTTTGAAGGCACGATGTCGTGCGCTGCTGCGCACGCATCTCGCTCTCGGCACCTACGTGCCTCCGAGAGTCCTTCAAAAGCAAGGAGGGAAAGAAACTTGTCTTTGGGAGGGAATCGAACAGAGGGGTGGGTCGGAGGGGGCGCTCCCCCTCCGTGTAGGAGGGTCGCGTTCTTACGCGATAGTTCGGAACCGAGGGTTCCGAAAGCGCAGGCCCGTTGCGGACCGAGCAGTGAGATTCCCTCCCCGGGCACCATACGCTCTGAAAACACACATTTCTCTTTGTACGAAAGGGCCACTCGGACGAGCGTAGGCGAGGAGAGTAAGGGCGTTTTCAGCAGAAAACGACCCGGCCCTTTCGTACAAAGAGAAATGTGGTGCCCGGGGTGGGAGTCGAACCCACATGCCGTTTAAGGCCGAGGATTTTAAGTCCTCTGCGTATGCCATTCCGCCACCCGGACTCAGTGCTATTAAATCCTATGCGCTCCGTTTGCGCAAATCTTCGAGCATTCTTTGGAGGGCTTCTTCGTCGGCCATGCTCACCGCTTCTCCGCTGTTCAGCTTGTTGTGTATGTATCCGAAAAGATCCACGGCGGTTCCCACTAATTCAGGGTCGGACTCCTCCACGCGCTCGCATAATTGCGCAGCTTCAATCAGCTCGTTAATAATCTGGCTCCTTCTCGCCGTGTCCGCACCGGGCCTAAACTCGATCAACTTACCCTTCTCCCCGGGTAGCGCGTGTTTTTCTTCCGGCTGATAATCTTCGGGAACGTGAAATTTGGTTACCTCTCCCATGGCATCAGCATACATCTTCTCCTAAAAAAGCAAAGGGCGCGCCATAATGGGGTCGGCGCGCCCGGAACTCAATTTTCATAGTACGTCCTCTCCTCGCAAATCGCGGAGCAATAGTGCTTTTTATTGTACTGCGCTCCACTCGTTTCAGTATTGTAATCCCGGTAGCAAAACCGGCATTGTGCGTCCAGGGGCGGTACATCGGTATCGCCGTATCTGAACGTGACACGGACGCGATCAAAAACGATTATCGCAGCTGCGGCCATGGGAACCTCCGGGAACCTCTGTTTCCAGCCTAGCTCTCTTATATGAAAATTGCGAATCGGATATGCACAGGAACGAAATAAGAAGCAGGATATTGTTTTCTTGAGCACTAAAAAGAGCCCGTGCTCAAGAAAACAATATCCTGCTTCTTAGTGAGGCCTGGGCGGGAATCGAACCCGCGTATAAGGGTTTTGCAGACCCTTGCCTTACCTCTTGGCGACCAGGCCACTTACTTCAGCTTCCTCTGATTCTATTCGTCGAGCAGCGCTTTTTCAACTTTTGCCGCGTTTTCGTTGCCGTGATCAACTTCAAAATAAATCCGCGGCATCGGCTTGATGTTGATCTTCTTCAGGAGCTCGTGCTGCAGGCGGCCGGCCTCCGCGCCGAGTTTTTTGATTGCATCCGCCTCGCCGGTTTCCGGCAGCACCGAAACGAGCACCTTCGCGTGCTCCATTTTTTTGTCCGTCACGACTTCGGTCACGGTAACGAGCGCCTCAAATTCGAGCTCGCGCTCCAAAATTTTCGAAAGCTCCTCGCGTATTAATTTGCTGACCCGCTCCGAACGGAAGAATCGCATGTGCGTAAATCGTAAAAATAAAACGAACAGTTTGTCGTCGCCTTTTATTTCTTAACGACAAGCTTATCGCCCATCTGGATCATCGTGGAAGCATTCGCGAAGACGCCGATCTCTTTTCCTTTTTCCGCCGTAAAGATTTCGCTCTTCTTTTCGCGCAGGCTCATCACGCGGCCGGTTCCTGCGGAGGCAGCCGGATTACCGCGCATGATTTCGAACGATGTTTTCGGGCGGAATGTTCCCGCGATCACGCGCCCACCCACGAGCTGCTTGTCTGATTTTTCCTGATTGAACACGGCGAGCACTTCAAGTTCGCCTGCCGCAGCGGGCCCGGCAGCGCCCGTCAAAAAATCTTCAACCGCCGCCGAGAGATCGTACACGATATTCGAGGTGATCACGGAAACGCTCTGTGCTTCGGCGAGATTGCGCGCCGCTTTTTCAACTTTATTCTTGAAACCGATGATCGTTGCGCCCGTCGCGATCGCATGCTTTATGTCGCCGTCCGTAATATCGCCCACCGATTCGTCGAGAATCGCGATTTCTTTATTGCCAGCTTTCTTGCCCGCGTCGAGGCCCTTCAAAACAACCGAGAGCGCTTCGAGCGAACCGGCGTCCGATGCTTTCAAGATCAAGTTGAGCGCGTTCGCTTTCGGCTTCGAACCCGATTGCGCGGGCGCCTTCACGGCCTGCGATTTCTCCGCCTCCTTCAATTCGCCCACGGCGAAAATTTCGCCGACGCCGGGAAGCGCTTCAAAGCCGATGATCACGGCCGGCGACGAAGGTTCAAGCTCGTTCGCCGTTTTCTCCAAAAAGTTTTCCAAAATTTTCACTTTGCCCGACGCGCTCGCGGTTCGGATCATGTCGCCGCGGTGCAGCGCCCCCTCTTTAATAATGACAGTGGCCTCGATGCCGCGCCGCGGATCGCGCCGCGCTTCCAAAACAAAACCGGCGGCGGGCGCCTTGGGGCTGTATTTCAAGTCTTCAAGATCGGCGGCGAGAATAATAAGATCGAGCAAATCGTTCACGCCTTCGCCCGTCTTCGAAGAAACGCCGTGATAGCTCACCTGCCCGCCGAATCCTTCCAGCAACACGCCGGCCGACATCAAATCATTGCGCGCTTTGTCGATCACGCCATTCGTTTTATCGATTTTCGTGAACGCCACGATGAACGGCGTCTTCGAACCTTCGATGATCGTGATGGCTTCTTTCGTTTGCGGCTTCACGCCTTCATCCGCGGCGACAACCAAAATCGCGAGATCGGCAATCGAAGCGCCGCGCGAACGCATCGCCGTAAACGCTTCGTGCCCGGGCGTGTCGATGAAAGTGATTTTCTTTCCGCCATGTTCAATCTCGTATGCGCCGACAGCCTGCGTGATGCCGCCCGCTTCGCGTTCGGCGACATTCGCTTTCCGGATGTAATCCAAAAGCGACGTCTTGCCGTGATCTACGTGGCCCATCACGACGACAACCGGAGGGCGGGTCTTTAACCCCGTTTGCACGGGTGAATGTTGGAGAGTTTCCTTAGCCATAGTTCCAACATATTTTATCAGAAAATGACCGAAAAAACAAGCATTGCAGCGTTCCAAAACCTGCCATTCGCTGGTATCATAACCATATGAATACCTACACGATATACAGTCTCGGCGTCTTCGCCATTTGGGCCGTGTTTATTATTTATTGGGCGGTGTCGGCGGCGCGCGTTAAAAAAGATGTGGAACGCGCAGGCAACCGATGGCAATGGTTCGGCCCCGCCGTTATCGCGATCATCATAGCGAGCTTCCTCTTCCCCGCACTCAACGAGCGCGTCATTCCGCTGAATAACATAACCGGCCCTATCGCGCTTGCCGCGAGCGCTCTCGGCATCGGATACGCAATCTGGGCGCGGCGCCATCTCGGTAAAAATTGGAGCGCAACCCCCGCGCTCAAAGAAGATCACGCGCTCGTGACCTCGGGCCCTTATCGCCTCGTGCGGCATCCGATCTACACGGGCGTCCTCCTCGCCTTCGTCGGCTCTATTATCGTAAGCACCGCACTGTGGATGATTCTTCTCGCCGTCGTCGCCGCCATGTTCATCTGGCGCGTGAACGTTGAAGAAGCGCTCATGACGCGCGAGTTCCCGAACGAATATCCGGAATACAAGAAGAAAACGTGGGCGCTCGTTCCATTTGTTTGGTGAAACTTTGCAATTCTCAAAATCGTAATTTAAAATGAAGGCACCTGACCGATGCGTAAACTTAAGTTCCTCGCTCCTCTTTTTCTTTGTATAATCGCGCTCATTGCGATGCGCGGATTTGGCATAGCCCGCGCCGTGACGGCCTCCAACGCGGACGCGAGTTCGACGCTGCAAAGCCAAATCGACCAGGATAACCAGCAGATTGCCACGCTGAACCTGCAGATTGCGCAATACCAGGCAAAACTTCAGGAGATCGGCGCGGATAAAAAGACGCTCCAGGCGGCAATCAACGCGCTCGACCTGCAAAAAGGTAAAGTGCAAACGCAAATCAAGGCGACCCAAATGCAGATCGGCGCAACGCAGCTGCAAATCCAGCAGCTCGGCGGACAGATTGAAGACACAAGGCAGACGATCGGATCGGCTAAAGACGCGCTTGCGGCTTATTTGCGGAATCTTCAACTCGCCGACAACCAGCCGCTTATTTTAAAGCTGCTCCGATCGAACGACTTGTCGGATGCCTGGAGCGATGTGAATGCGAACCTCCAAATGCAAGATGATGTGCGCACCAAAATTCAGGCGCTCACGGCCCAGGAGAACAGCCTTGCGGATGCAGAAACCGCATCGCAGCAAAAACAGCTCGCGCTTACAGCCCAGAAGCAATCGCTCGCATCGCAGCAAAATTCGCTGGCCGTAACCGTGGCCTCGAAGAGCCAGTTATTAACGGATACGAAAGCGCAGGAATCGAATTATCAAAAACTCCTCGCGGCCGCGCAGGCGCAGGTCCAAAGCTTCTCGGCATTCGTGCAGAATGCCGGCGGCGCAAAGCTGGTCGGCAATCAGACCGTCTGCGATGCGTGGGGCTGTTATTACAACCAGCGCGATACGGCATGGGGGTCGGATAAACTGAACGGCACGCAGTTCACGCTCGCAAGCGACGGATGCCTCGTTACGTCAATGGCCATGGTACTCACCCATTACGGTTATCACGACGTGACGCCGGTCACGATCAACTCAAATCCGCAGAACTTCGCCGTTTATTATCCCGCATATCTTTTGTACACCATCAACGTGGACGGCGTGAGCGCGACGCGCAAAACGTCGGCCATCGACGCGACGCTTGCGACCGGCAATCCGGTGATCGTCGGCGTCCATGCATACGGCGGCACGCACTTTGTGGTACTCACAAGCGGCGCGAACGGCCACTACGTCATGCGCGATCCATACGTCGCGAACGGCAAGGACATCAACTTCACCGACCACTACACACTGAGAAGCATATTCGGCATTTCGAAAGTGACGATCGGCGCGTAATCAGAGAAGTTTGAAAGTAGCGAGAACGCTTTCTTCGTCGTTCTTTGCGGATGGGTCATTGAGATAATAAGAATATGAAAGCTCATAGATTTTATTTTGATGCACAAACCAGATTTCAACGTGCTGTGATTGATGGTTTTTGCTATCGCGGCCGATATAATCGATTTTCATGGCGGACTGGCCGGCAATCTGCAGCGTGCTGGTTGTGGTGTTTTTAAAAACCCCCGAATAATTTTTCGCCAGGTAATTTATGAAATCCTCGAGTCCGTTGGGAAATTGCTGAGGCGGCATGAGATCGCGGGCGGCGGTGGCGTATACGAAAACCACAGGACTCATGCCGGTGCACGGCAGTTTGAGAAACGGACCACACTCGCGGAATGCGATTTGTCCAGTGTCGCTATATGTCCAGAAAGCCGGATAGGTAATGGAAAATCCTTTGGTTTTATTGATGTACGTGCTTGATGCATCCGCAGAAGGCGCCGGTAAATCCTGCAAAACAAAAGGTTGGGCGAACGTCAACGAGCCCGCCATCTCTTTAAAAATATTTTCCACCATGGCATCGCGCGACGTTCCCGATAAAAGAGTATTGAGCGATATAGATCGATCCTGCCCTTGCAAGATCATGTTGAGATAATGCTCGATTCCATTCGTTTCAAAGCGAATAGTGCCCGAAAGAGGTCCGACGGCAATCTGCTCCGGATCTTGAAATGATTGGCACCCACTTCCCTCGCTCGGCAGGGTGCCCACGCAACGATCGACTCCATCATATACCGGAATGTTTTGATAATAATACGAAGGCTGATTAACGACATCGAGAAAGATCTTATTGCTCCCGTAACTCGTTCCGGCCGCATTGAGCCGAAAAGCAATCGTACGCTGAGGGTTCGACGAACCGTCCGCCATCGGAATAGTCTCATCGATAACCGTAAACTCCCCTGGATAACGGATGCTAAATCCGTCCGCAGGGTCGGTATATTGCCGCCAAGACTCTGCTTTATAGAAACCCGTTTCAAGCCGCACCGCGGAAAGTGCGACCGAAAAACTGGAAAAGAATAGTGCAAGCACTACTGCTGCTCCTCCGAACACTATCAGCATGCCCCAATCAAGGATGGGCTTAACGGCATTCCTCGTAAAATAGAGCGCAAGGAATGTCGCCGCGAGCACGATGAAAATCAGGAAAGAAGTGAATGCGTACGCGACGAACAAGGGATTGACCGGAGTGATGATGGAAAGAATGAATGATGAAACGACGGCCGCCGCGGTCGCCGATCGCACGAGAGAAGACAGCGCCTGCGCCCGATGGCGAAGCGGCCCTAAAAATATCCAGAAGGTAAGCATCAAGACGCCACAACCTTCCACCAATAGCACCACAGGATCCATAAATATATGATATCACAGCGCCCACAATTATTAAGTCTTGACTTAATTATTTATGTCGCGTATCATTCATCTATGGACACATTCACGGTACTTGCGGAATCCACGCGCCGGTCGATCGTGGAAATGATCGTGCGGCGCGGAGCGCTCACGGCAACGGAGATCAGCGACCAGTTCGACTCGAGCCCCCCGGCTATCTCCCAACACCTGAAAGTCCTCCGCGATGCGGACATCCTGCGCGTCGAAAAACGGGGGCGGCAAAGGATTTACCAGTTGAATGCCGCGGCGCTCGATGAAATTGACGAGTGGGTCAGTCGGACGAAAGAATTATGGAACGCCCGCTTCGATCGATTGGAAAGAATATTGTCGCTCGAAACGGCGAAGTCGTTGAACGCAGCGAAACAGTCGAAGACGCCGACGAAAGGGCGGCGCAAAAAATCAAAAAAATAAATTAATCATTTTCATTCATTATGGATAACAAACGAGAAGTTGTTTTTTCCCGTGTGGTGAACGCTCCGCGGGAGCGGGTATGGAAGGCATGGACGGATCCGGCCGAGATCACGAAGTGGTGGGGTCCGAACGACGTGAATATTCCTGAGTGCGAAGTCGATCTGCGCGTCGGCGGGAAAATCCGCATCGTGATGGAAGCAGGCGAAGCGATGGGCCAATACAAAGGCACGCGGTGGCCGATGGAGGGCACGTTCACGGCAGTCGAGCCGATCGAGAAACTCGCATACGCGGCAAAGGCCTGGACCGAAGGCGCGGAAGAAGCCACGGAAATCGATCAGCTGCAGGAAATCACATTAACGGATGAAGGCGGCAAAACAAAAGTAGACCTGAAAGTCACGATCAATAAGACGGGCCCCGGCGCGGGCGCTGCCGTGCAGGGCATGCAATACGGCTTCACGCAGCAGTTTGAGAAGCTCGAAAAGTATTTGGTTGGGTAATTTGTTTTGCTCATAGTATTTGTTTGATAAAAAGAGGCGCCGCTCATGAGCGTCTCTTTTCGCGCATAGGAATTACTATTGATAATGATATTTCTCCGTGATACACTCGTCGCCAGAGGAGGTCCCATGAGGGAAATCGTCTTACGCAACGATGTTCGCTGTTTTGAGCGAGCGTTTAATGACCAGTGCAAAATCCTGGGAAATAGGGGCAATTATTTGGCGGCAGGCCAAGCCGTCATGATTGGCGACCCCATCACGATGACGTACGATCACCGAGATCAGCTCGCCGTCCCCTTCCAGTGGAAGGGCAACGAAGGATTTCTTCTGCACGAAGAAGTCAAACTGAGCATGGCGCCGGTGAATTAAAAAACTAAAAACTTCTGCGTAGTCAAAGCTCAAAGCCCCGGTCACGTGCTGGGGTTTTATTTTATCTTATGGGAGAGCCCTCCCCCGTGGAGGCGGAAGGAATCTCACTGCTCGGCGGCTTCGCCGCCTGCGCTTTCGGAACCCTCGGTTCCGAATAATCGCCGAAACGGCGATCCTCCTACTTCCCTCGCTATTCAGAATAAAATGTATTAGACAAATAATGGTTAAGCACTTCCTGCGAAGGAGGAAAGATAGGCTTTGGCAACTCATTTAAATCAAACCACCTCCACTCAACAATTTCATCGGGCTCTTTTACTTCCGGCTCACCACTAAAATTTTCGCATAAAAATCCAACTGTCACAAAATGTGCATCAGAAATAATATTATTACCCAAGCTGATAACTTTCACTTTCTTAACCTGTATCCCAGTTTCCTCTAAAACCTCTCGTTCTGCTCCTCGTTCAAAAGTTTCCCCAAAATGTAATTTGCCTCCTGGCATTGTCCAGGTTCCTTCGCCATGTAAAGCACTTGATGCTTTTTCAGGATCATCATTTCTTTTGCCCAATAAGACTTCCCCATCTTTCAAAATCATTACCCCAAAACCCACACCGATTTTTTTATTTTGTTGATCCATATTTTTTATTTGTTCAAAGGTGACTATCTGGCGGAGGCGGAAGGATTCTCACTGCTCGGCGCTTCGCGCCTGCGCTTTCGGAACCCTCGGTTCCGAACAGTTCGCATCAGAATGCGAACCCTCCTACACGGAAGGAACGGCGCGTCCCTTCCGACCCATCCCTCCATGTTCGAATCCTTATTACCATCATAAAACAAAAAAGAATGCTCGCAAGGAGTATTCTTTTTTGTTTTGCGGAGGCGATTTCCGGAAGTTTGAACCGAGAATGCGGCTCAATGTAAGGAATATCGACAGGATTATACGAAAATTCAGAAAAATTTACCAAGAAAAGCCCTCCTTATTTGATATACCTACTTTCGCTCAGAAGATTTGCTAATCATCTGGTTTAGAATCTGTTCAACTTGTTCATTTGTGACCTTAGAACCCGAGAGGCGAAGTGACGAGCCGGTGCATTCGATAAGAACCTTGTGTCGAATTTCTGCTAGACGTTCTGGTGAGATACCGAACTGTTTTTTGGTTTGCTTAGACTTTGTCATAAAATCTCAGAATAATTAAGTGCAGGATACAAAATAGCTTTCCCACTCACAACATCCTCGATCGGTACCCATTCAGCATTGAACTCTGAATATGGTTCAACAATATGAATCTTTTCTTGCGCGTACAAATCTTTGTTGGAGAGGTCTCCTTTATACAGAAAGACAACTTCATGACCTGGAACACCGTTATATTCAAAAATATTTTCTACGATCTTTACTAGTTCTAAATTTTCTACTTCACATCCCAACTCTTCTCTGATTTCTCGCCTCACGCCTTCTTCGGTTTTCTCTCCAAAATCAACGCTACCTCCGATTACTCGGTAAAAAGTTTGATTCTTTTTCTCGTCATAGCCTTTGGACGCAAGCGTTTTGCCTTCGTGATTAAAAAGGCACATCGCTTTTAGTCTAATTTTCTTTTCTTGTTCCATAGTTCGAATCCCTTCAGAGTTCTTACATTTTATCACTTTCGGGTTTTAGAAAGTAGCTTAAAACAAGGGTATTTTATTGCTCACTTTTCAAAACTACTGGCGGAGGCGGTGTCCCGAAATTAGAACCGGTACGGACGTTATCATTCCACCGCGTCGATAAAATCGTATGCGATTTGCGCCGAATCTACAAGGAAAATCCGGCCTATTTCGACATTCCCGCATTCACGCAGAAAGTCTACTAAACCCATAAGTTATTAACATAATAACGATAAATACATATTGATAAACGATAAGCAATAAAATAAGATCAAATCATGATCAACATAAAGAAATCGCCCATCATGAAGCGAAGCTCCACCGTATTCCTCCAAATCGTCGTTGTACTCATCGGCTTCAGCGCGCTTCTCCTCCTCTTGGCAGAACCTCACATGGAGGGCGTGAACGCGCACAAAACTTTTTTCGCAGTGTATCTCGATCCGTTCATCGCGCTCGTGTATGCCGGGTCTATTCCGTTTTTCATAGGACTTTATCAGGCGTTCAAGGTGCTGGGGTATGCCGGAGCGAACAAGGTATTCTCGCCGAAAGCCGTGAGAGCTCTGCGGATAATCAAATACTGCGCAGCGGCCGTCATCGGCTTCGTCGTACTCGAAGAAATCTGGATCATGTTGACGCATGGCAGCGATGACGCGACGGGCGCGTTCATGATGGGCATCATCATCACCTTTTGCTCTATTGTTATCGCTACGGCGGCGGCGATGTTCGAGCGGATTTTGCAGAGTGCTGTGGATATCAAGTCCGAGAATGACCTCACCGTATAACTGTCATGGCAATCATCATCAACATCGACGTCATGCTGGCGAAGCGGAAAATGAGCGTCACCGAGCTCGCCGAGCGGGTCGGCATTACGATGGCGAATATTTCCGTCTTGAAGAACGGCAAGGCGAAAGCCGTCCGGCTTTCGACGCTTGAGGCGATCTGCCAGGCGCTCCAGTGCCAGCCCGGCGATATTTTGGAATACAAAAAATAGCGCTCCTGCTCTACTGGCCCTTGTCTCTCTTGTTCTTGCGGCTGTAGTACACCTCGAAGGCCGCGAAGATAACGATCCAGATGATAAATATATAAAGCCACGTATTCCCGTTGTGCGCCGTAGCCAGCATTGCAATCGCCGCAATGATAGCCGTCACAATCGTTCCGCCATGCATTTTGTTGAAGAAGTTCATGATTTATTCCTTGTATGTAAGGTATAGCAGTGCTATGACAAGCGCCCCTCAATGGGAGGTTAAAACCTCCGACCGTATCAGATAACCACTTAGTTATACTGTTAACTTTAATCCAAGTTGTCCTTATTTTGCTTGGGTTCGAATTTGGACATCTGGCGGAGGCGGAAGGATTCTCACTGCTCGGCGGCTTCGCCGCCTGCGCTTTCGGAACCCTCGGTTCCGAATAATCGCCGAAACGGCGATCCTCCTACACGGGAGGGGCGGACCGCCCCTCCCGACCCCTCCCCTCGTTCGAATCCATCAACTTCAGAAAATAAAAAAGGTACTCGCAAGGAGTACCTTTTTTATTTTGCGGAGGCGGAAGGATTCGAACCTTCGAGGGGATTTCTCCCCTAACATCTTAGCAGGATGCTGCCTTAAACCGCTCGGCCACGCCTCCCCGCATTGGTTGAGTGTAGTGTATTTCAGCGATTGACGCAATATTCCAAAACGCTCTATATTGATGACAGCAAAAAAACCTGCCCGGAGGACAGTCGCAATGAACAAAAACTGGATCGAAACACCGCGGCTATTGCTGCGTCCCCTTGCAGCAGGCGACGAAGCACTGCTTTATCCTGAAATAAACGAACAAATCACACGGCATTGGATCGACTTCGAGCCGCCGAAAGGCATCGGAGAAGTGGAAACCAGAATCCGGAATTCATTGGTTCTTACAAGAAATGGTTTGGGCCAGGACTTCATCGCAATGCAAAAGGATGCCCTCGCGTTCGTGGGATGTGGCGGCATCGTTCCCTATCCCGATTTTGCCTGCGAATTCGAAGTGATATTCTGGGTAAAGGCATCTCTGCACGGCTGCGGATATGGGACGGAATTATTCACCGCCCTGCTCAAATGGGCCAAAAAGAATTTCCACCGTGTGCCCTACATCGTCTATTCGGTCACCAAAGGCAACGATGCGAGTGCCGCAATCATACGATCCATGGGCGCTGAAGTGCTCCGGGTCGAGATGATGAAAAAACGCGGAGTTATGCGGAAAGTCACTGACTACAAACTGCCGCTCAGATAAAAAGAGGCCGGTCCGCAATGCGGATTCGGCCTCGCTTTTTTATGCTGCTCATAAAGAACCCTGGTTGTCGCGCGTCATCACAATGCCGGGAATGGCATTCTTCCAACGCTGCGGTTTGCACATCGTAATCGTTGCGCGCTCGATCCGCTTGTTCGCAAAAATCGTTTTGAAGATTTCGTCGGCAAGCGTTTCGAGCATTTTGAATTCGCGGCCGCGCACAAGCGATTCGATCGTTTTGCGAATCGCGGAATAGTTCACGCCATCTTTATCGACATCATTCGATGCAAGCACATCCGTGAAATCGGTTTCGAGAATGAGATTGATCGCGATGTCTTGCGGCTGTGTGCGTTCCTTGGTTTCGTATCCGACACGCACCTGAAGCATCAGATCCGAAATCGTGACTGCGTTCATGCCCGCTAGATTCATTGCGCCTCCTTTCGCACGATTCATGATTCATCACGCATTCGCATATGCGAATTTTTCAATGCGTCTATCGGGGTCTGTGTTGTGGCGGATCGTAACGGAAATGCGCGGGCCGCTGCTTTCGATATTGCGCACGCAGTGAAACGGTCGCCGGTCGACGGGATCATCCGCCGGGCCTGCGCCGCGGAGCAGAATGAGATCGCCGGGTTGGGGGTAATAGGTTTGTACGACGGGTCCTTCACGGGTTTCGAGCACTTCGAACGTGCACGTTCCGCACACATTCCAAATGGCAAGTACATCAGGATGCCATTTGAAATCGCGGTGCGCGGTGAGTCCGCCGCCTGCGACATACCGATTGATCGCAACTTCCCGGCCGCGCCAGTTCAAGAAGCCGCCGTTCCACACGAGCACTTCGACGCTTCGCCGAAGCGTTTCAAGATTGCGCCCAGCGGGAACGGAGCCGAAGAACGAGCAATAATCAAAATTCTGTTCGACCTTGCCCACATTCTTCGCGGCCTGTTTGAAGGGCAGCGCGGCTATTTCGCGGAGCATCGCTTCGCGGAAGTGATCGAGGAGCATGCCGCGAACGATCGTTGCGCCCGTTTCCCGCATCTCCTGAATCGCTTCCGAAATGTTCCGCGTACGGAACCGGTTATCGAACGGGTGCCTCATGATTGTTCTCCTTATATGTATTCCAATATTCGGTTTTCAAAATAGCGATAGCAAAAACCTGCCCGAGGAGGGCAGGTTTCGAAGACTTGGATATTACCTCAAAGCCTCCCCTCTCGGTCAGGAAGAAAGAAGGATTGAAGCGGTGAAGCTGGACCAGGTTGTGCGTGTTTTCGTGAGAAGCATATTTTCATTATATCGAGAAAAGGGAAGCCGGCAAGTCATTGACCTGCCGGCGCAGTGATACGGGCATGGATAGAATCCACGCTGCAAATAGTGTACAGTATTTCCGTGCATTGTCTAATATGAAATCCGACTCATTCTGGAACAACCTCAAAAAGCCGATCATGGCGATCGCGCCGATGGCGAACGTAACAGACGCCGCGTTCCGGCGCATGTTCGCGCAATACGGCAAACCCGACGTTTTTTGGACCGAATTCGTTTCGGTTGAAGGGTTGCTTTCGCGCGGGCGCGAGGCGCTGCTTATTGATTTTTGGCACACGGAAGACGAGCATCCGATCGTCGCCCAGATTTTCGGCGGGAAGCCGGAACAGTTCGAAGCGATCGGACCTCTTTTAATAGAGCTCGGTTTCGATGGCGTCGACATCAATATGGGCTGTCCCGACCGCGGCGTTGAGAAGTCGGGCGCGGGCGCTTCGCTTATCAAAGATCCGGCGCGCGCGAAGGCGATCATCCGCGCGATCAAAAAATCCGCGGCACCGCTCCCCGTCTCCGTAAAAACGCGCATCGGCTACGCGGACGACGAACTCGCAACCTGGGTGCCGGCGCTCCTCGAAGAAGACATCGCCGCGCTCACGATGCACCTGCGCACACGGAACGAAATGTCGGACGTCGCGGCGCACTGGGATCTTGCGCCGAAGCTCGTTGCCCTGCGAGACAAGCATGCGCCGCACACGCTCCTCCTTGGCAATGGCGACGTGGAATCGCTCGCTGATGCGCGCGAAAAAGTTTCGGCGAGCGGCATGGATGGCGCGATGATCGGCCGCGGTATTTTCGGCAGCCCGTGGTTCTTCAGCGGCCGTACGCCGGAGCTCGATGAACGATTGCGCATCATGATCGAGCACGCGGAACTTTTCGAAGCACTATATAAGAGCGACCGCGCGAAAAAAGACGGCGCTCACAAAAATTTTGACATCATGAAAAAACATTTCAAAGCGTATTGCGCCGGGTTCGACGGTTCGAAAGAACTACGTCTCAAATTAATGGAAGCTGGAAACGCGGCTGAGGTTCGAACGATAACGGAGGCCTTCCTTGCCACCCCCATCGCAAACGCCGTACACTGATTACATGCGGCACGGCGAACGCGATCGTCGGGAAAAAGTCTATATTTACGGCAAGCACGCGCTCATGGAAGCGCTTTTGAACGCGCCGCACGCGGTGAAGAAGGCGTTTCTTGCGCACGAACTCGACGCGCCCGAACTCCGCGCGCTGCTCAAAAAGCGGAATATTCCGACGGACGCCATTAAATCCCGCGATGCGGGCCGGATGGTGGGCGAAGATACTGCGCACCAGGGCGTCATCGCGATCGCCGACCCCGAAGCGCTTCTCGTCGATTTCGACGACTTCGTGAAATCGCTTGCGATATCCGAAAAAACGATGATCGTGTTGCTCGACGAGCTCACCGATCCGCACAACGTCGGCGCGATTATCCGCTCGGCGGCCGCCTTCGGCGCGGCAGGCGTCTTGATGCCATCGCATAATCAGGCGCCGATAACGGGCGCTGTCGTGAAGGCGTCGGCCGGCATGGCGTTCCGCGTGCCGATCGTTTCAATCGGGAACGTGAACCAAACGGTTGACCGCCTCCAGGAAGAAGGATTCAAGACCTACGGCCTCGTAATGAATGGCACCACCATTCTCGCGGAAGAAAAATTTCCGGCGCCCACATTATTTATAGTGGGAAATGAAGGCAAGGGCATCCGCGAGAAGACGCTCGAACGCTGCGACGTGCGTCTGCGCATCCCCATGGATCCCCGCTGCGAATCGCTGAACGCATCCGTTTCGGCAGCCACGGTTCTTTATGCCTGGAGCACGATGCACCCGGACGCGCTCGCGCACAAATAACGCCGCGCATTTATTTTATGAAAAACATCGATCTCACCGCGGCGCCGTTTCCCGATTACGAACTGCTCGACTCCGGCGGAAACCGCAAACTCGAACGCTTCGCCGGCCATCTTGTGATCCGCCCCGAAACGCAGGCCGTGTGGCGGCCGCATGATCTTTCATATTGGAAGAATGCCGAAGCGGAATTCCGCTGGTCAGAAGGCAAGGGAGCATGGCGCGGCAAGAAAATACCGGAGCCGTGGGAGATGAAATGGAACGACGCGCGCTTTTTGCTGCGGCTCACTTCTTTCAAACACACCGGCGTCTTTCCCGAACAGGCATCGAACTGGGAGTGGATGGGAGAGCGGATCGCGCATCTTCGCGGCCGGAGCGGCGGCGCCGAAACGCGCGTTTTAAATTTATTCGGCTATACGGGCGCAGCAAGCGTGATCGCGGCGCTCCGCGGCGCGCAGGTTACGCACGTCGACGCTTCGAAACAAAGCAATGCGTGGGCGCGCGAAAACGCCGGACGCTCCGGTGCCGCGGAAGGCATCCGCTATATTACGGACGACGCATTCAAGTTTGCCGAGCGAGAAGTGCGGCGGGGCGCATCATATGAGGGCATCATCGTCGATCCTCCGGCGTTCGGCCGGGGTGCGAAAGGAGAAGTGTGGCGCATCGAAGAGCAGCTCCTGCCGCTCCTCGAAATTCTTAAAAAACTGATCACTCCGAAGCCCGGCTCCTTTTTCATTTTGAACGGATATGCCGCCGGATATTCACCGCGTTCGTTCGCGCAGGCCGCAGAAAGCGCATTCGGAAAAATCGAAAACGGCGAATTCGGCGAACTCGCCATCGCGGAAAAAGATTCCGGACGCGTCGTGCCTTCGGGCATTTACGTGCGCTTCTATAATTAGTTCATGACTTCGAAAATTAGTTCATGACTTCGAAAAAGCCCCTCATCGCGCTTCTGCCGTTTTGGGTGTATGTCACGTTCTTTAAGCTTGCCGCCGGATTGCATTACACCATCTTCCCCGTTCTCGGCGAACGCATATTACCCATCTGGGTTGCAGGCCTTGCGATCGGCATCGGTTCGCTCATTCAGCTTATCTTCGACGTGCCGGCCGGATTCATCCTCGACCGCTTCGGGTACATCCGCGTGCTGCTTGTAAGCTCTTTCGCGTTTCTCCTTGGAGCGCTCGTATTCGTTTTCAATTTCGGGATCGCAACCTATTTCATCTCGCTCGCCTTCGCAACCGCAGGATGGCTCTTCTATACGCCGGGCATCAATGCATACACGCTCGCGAAAGCGCCCGCCGAGGAGGGCGGCCGCTATATGGGGCTCCAACACGCGTGCGCATCGCTCGGCATCGTACTCGCAACGCTCGTGCTCGTTTTCTTCGTGCACGCTCCGGTATGGATCCTTGCCATATTTCTCGTTGCCATGTTCAGTATTTCGCTCGCCGCCCTCGCGAGTGCCGAGAAAGATCATGGCTCGCTCGCAGACATTACCGCCCGCCACCCGCGCCATTCATATTATGTGAAGCGCCGCTATCTCCATGAAGTGATGAAGGCAATGCAGCGTCTTGATCCGGCAAGCGCGATTCTTGCCGTAGAAAATTTAACCGGCGCGATATTTTACGGCGTCATCTGGTTCGTCGTCCCGCTCCTCGTGGCATCAGAGATGCAGGGCGGCATCCTTGGCATCGGGCTCAGCGTTTTCGACCTTGCCGTCGTCATGCTCGGTGCCGCGCTCGGAAAGCTTGCCGATCGGCATTCGAAAAAGATGCTTATCTTCATGGGATTACTCCTCTTTTCCATTGCCGGCGTATTCCTTGGATTCAATTTGAATTTACTGTTCCTCCTCATCGGATTCGCCGCCACGACGGGCGACGAAATGGCGAGCGCCTCCCTTTGGTCGTGGCTCGAATCGATCGATCGGCGGCACAGTGAAGACGGCCTCGTGAACGGCGCGATAACATTTTTCGAGGATATAGGATGGACGATCGGCCCGATACTCGGCGGCATATTTTTCGAATGGGTGGGGCCCTCGCTCGCGATCGTGTTCGGCGCGGTGCCGATTTTCATGACATGGCTTTTCTCTTTGGTTTTTCTCCGGGGAAAAACCGAGCCGCTCGCCGATCCTTTGCCGCTCGCAACGCACAGCCTAAAACCAATCCGGCACCGGCATAAAAAATAAACATGATCGACGTCACGGCGGCAATCATCGAGAAAGATAGCCGCATTCTTATCGCGCAGCGTGCGGCAGGAAAACACCTCGAACATAAATGGGAATTCCCCGGCGGAAAAATCGAACCGGGCGAAACGCCCGAAGTATGCCTCGCGCGCGAACTGAAAGAAGAATTCGGTATCACGGCTGAAATAAAAGAATTCGTCGCGGAAAGCGTTTTCAGCTATGGCGAAAAAACGATCCGACTCCTCGGCTATCGTGCAAAATATGTGCACGGCGAATTTTCACTCGCCGTGCACGAAGCGATCGCGTGGGTGCGGCCGGATGAATTGATGGAATTCGATCTTGCGCCGGCGGATATCCCGATCGCCCGAGCGCTTACGACATCTCTTCGCAAACATCCGAAAACCCGCTAGCATAGGGGCAGCTTACATTCTGGCCGTTAGAGGTGATGTTATGATACTACCGCGCAAGCGGGAGCAATTTCTAAAGCTCAATCGTCAGCAGCTGCTTACCGCCATTCTTGAACGGCGCGGTGCTCTCTCGGGAGCGCCGCTTTTATTTTTATATTCTTAACCTCGAACCGCGGCGGCGATGCGCCGAACCGCCGCCCCGCTTTTTCGGCAGCGGCACCTTCGCGCCTGACCGGCGCGCTTCAGAGAGCCCGATCGCAATCGCCTGCTTCCGGCTTTTCACTTTTTTTCCGCTGCGGCCGCTCTTTAATTTTCCCCGCTTCATTTCATGCATCGCCCGCTTCACTTTTTGCTGGGATTTCCTGCTGTATGTTCTCGGCATGTGATTATAAATAGAATGATGGCTCGACATTCGACCTCTTATTTACTACAACGAAGCGGCGTCGCAATCGTATAACCATGAAGTATAATGAAGCAGTACCTATCCATGTTCAAAGGATTCAGACAATTCATCATGCGGGGCAATGTGATCGACTTGGCCGTCGGCGTCGTCGTCGGCGCTGCGTTCAATACAGTCGTCCAATCGCTCGTAAAAGATTTGATCACCCCGCTCATCGCCGCCATCGTGAAGCAGCCCGACTTTTCGAAACTCACATTCGCGCTGAACGGCAGCCAGTTCAATTACGGCGACCTCGTGAACTCCGCCGTTTCGTTCGTCATCGTGGCGGGAACGGTGTACTTCTTCGTCGTCCTCCCGATCAACACGCTTTCCGCCCGCATGCACAAAGGACCGCCGCCTGAAACGACGACGAAGCAATGCCCCGAGTGCACGAGCAATATCCCGAAAGCCGCGCGCCGTTGCCCCTATTGCACGGCCGTGCTAGAAGAAAAGAAATGAACCCCGAAGCAATTACTGCTGAACAAACGCCGGAGTCCGGCCTCGAAGCGCGGCGCGAGATCATCGAACGCGCCCGCGAAGAGCGCGCGGAAGTCGCCGACTCTTATGTCTCCGGCATTTTCCGGAATTTAAAAGAGACGTATCCATATAAAATCGAACGCGCCGCCGAATTCGTGCGGACGCTCGCGCCCGTTTCGGACGTCGAAGCGCTGAACGGCATCGCCGAAGAAAGCCAGGGCCTCAAAAAAATGCGCTATAAAACCGCCGCAGTCATCTCGGCGCTCTATTGGCAATTTGCCGCGCAGGGAAAAATCGGCGCCGGCACAAGCCTTATGACAACCGGCGCGCTCGCCGCGCTTCGGATCCCCGAACTTGCCGAAACAAGCCCGAAAGCAGCCCGCTTCGTTGAGGCCGCGTCACGGTTTCTTGCGGACGGAAAAGAATATCTCGCCGAAACCACGAAGGCGCTCGTGCATTTCACGGAACATAATCCCGACGAGCTCGCATTCGACGAAGCCGAATCTTCCTGATATGCCCACCCGAAAAGAAGAACTGCGCGACCTGGTTGCGAAACTTATCCCCCTCGGCGAAGACGCGCATGAGCTCAAGTTTTGGGAGGAAATTTTCGAAGACCTGAGCGAGGAAGATCAGATAAAAGTACTTGAGAATCTCCGCACGGAACTCAAGTCGCTCGAAGGGTTATAAAGCTTCTTGCGTTCATAATGAGGCCCCGGATATAATGCTTCGGATGACGGATTCCCCCATCATGCGCGTGTTCTCCCTGCTTCAGAACCGGAAAGGGATGGTTGCGGCGCTCCTCGGTTTAATGCTTGTTGTGCAAGGCGCGAACATCGCCGTTCCTTTTGTTTTCAAAATACTCATCGACTCGTTCACGAATTATTTTAAAGGCACGTCGGGAGCGCCCTGGACGACGCTCATTTTCTCGGCCGCCGCCATTCTCGCGGCAACGCTCATCGCGAGCGTTCTGCAATCAAGCTACAACTACAATCTTTTCAAGCTCGTCACGAAAACCGAAGACGATCTCCGCCATGAAGCGTTCAAAAAATATCTCGACCTCCACGCGCTCTACCATCACGGCTCCTCGAGCGGGCAGATCATCGGACGCATCGAACGCGGCGGCACGGCGATTTACAGCATCCTTTTCGACCTTGTGGGATACAACATCCTGCCGCCGCTCATCGTTTTCCTGGGCACATTCGCCGTCCTGCTTCATGAGAATATCTGGATTGCGCTCGCCATCGTGCTTCCGTTTCCTATTTATTTCTTTGCCACGAAAAAGCTCTCCGACCGGATTTACCACATCGAGCAGGAAGCGAACGATGCGTTCGAAGACATGTCGAAAGAAATGTACGACGTCGCGGGCAATGTTCTCACGGTGAAAAAATTCTCACGGGAGGATATCGAGACCGCGCGCGAACGGGCGCTCGCGCATAAAGCGCGCAGCATCCAATACGGCGCCGAGCGCATCTGGGCGTACATCGAAAATATCCAAACAGCGATCTCGACCGTGAGCCGCGTTGCGGTTTTAAGCTTGAGCGCGTGGTTCGTGCTGCAGGGACAAGCATCGATCGGCGATTTCGTGCTCTTCATTACATTGCAAGGCATGGCGTATGCGCCGCTCTCGCAGCTTTCCGTCGTATTCCCCCGGCTGCGTCGCAACATCACGCGCGTCGAGCGCCTCTTTGCCATCCTCGACGAACCGCCCGCCGTGAAAGACAAACCGGGCGCCGCCGCGCTTCTCCCGCTCGCGCACGGAATCGAGTTCAACAATCTTTCATTTGCTTATCGCGCCGACGGCCAATGGGCGCTCCGGAATATCAATCTTTCGATCGCGCGCGGCGAAACGGTTGCACTCGTCGGCCGCTCGGGCAGCGGCAAAACGACGTTCATCAACTTGCTGCTCCGTTCATTCGATCCGCAAGAAGGGAGCATTCTCATCGACGGCACGGACATCCGCGGCGTGACGCAGCAAAGCCTCCGCCGCCAGATCGCCGTCGTCCCGCAGGAAGTGGATCTTTTCTCCCGCACCGTCGCAGAAAACATCGCGTACGGACGCGAAAACGCGACCCGCGAGGAGATCGAAAACGCCGCAAAGACGGCCCTCGCGCATGATTTCATCATGAGGCTCGATAACGGCTATGACACGATCGTCGGCGAACGCGGCATCAAGCTTTCGGGCGGCGAGCGCCAGCGCATCGGCATCGCGCGCGCCGTGCTCCTCGATCCCGCCATACTCGTCCTCGACGAAGCGACGAGTCATTTAGACAGCGAAAGCGAACGCCTCATCACGAAAGCCGCCGACGCGCTCATCAAAGACCGCACATCGATCATCATCGCCCACCGCCTCTCGACCGTCCTCCACGCCGACAAGATTGTGGTGTTCAAAGACAGCACGATTGAAGCAGCCGGCGCGCACAAAGAACTCCTCGCAACAAGCCCCACGTATAAGAAGCTTTATGAAATGCAGTTTTTGGACGAAGAGCCCGCGCTCGCGCGGGACTCGGCGGACGCGCTCCCGTTAGGCGGTGCCGCCGTTCTTCAGTAATCCATTCCGCTGCGGTCGGAGTGCCGCGTGAACCGCCAGAGCGCACGCAATACCGATCAAGGCGCCTCCCGCAATATCAAACGGCCAGTGCACGCCGACGTAAATTCTTGCCACGCCCATAATGGCCGTGAGCGCGATATACCACCATCCCCACGTCCGATTCATATACAGCACAGCAAGTGCGAGCGGAAAGAAAAACGTCATATGGCCCGAGGGAAAGGAATTGCCCGATTCGAAAATCAGCGCCGGTATGCCGAGCGCATCAAATGGCCGGGGGTGATTGTAGAAATGCCGGATGATTTCCGTGATCAATCCGCGCGAAACGAGGATCGCGATCGCAGCCTCCGCAAACCAGTAGAGGCGCAGCCGCCAGCCGCGCTGATAATAAAGCAAAACCAGAAATCCGAGCACCAAAATATACGGCAGGTAGTTCGCGAGGAATATGCCGATATCGTCAAGAAAAATATTCCGATGGCTCAGGCCGTAGATCGCGCGAAACACAACCAGATTGAAATTGCTCATATCATTCATTATACCGCATAAAAAAGACGCCCCGGCAAGGAGCGTCTTTTTTATTTCCGGACGTAAGCGAGAAGGCCCATGAACCGCGCACGCTTGACCGCGAGCGAGAGTTTGCGCTGATGCTTTGCGCAAATGCCCGTGTGGCGCGGATCGATGATCTTCGCCTGGCTCGAAACAAAACGCCGCAGGAGTTCGATTTCCTTATAATCGATATTCTTTAAGTTCTGCGAGCAGAAAAAACACTGTTGAGGCATAACGATGGTGATTATATCTTTTTAACTTGCAAAGAGTCAAGCTCCACGGCGGTGTCGCGGCCGAAGATCGGCACGAGCACTTTAATGCTGCCCTTCTCTTCATTTACTTCGGAAATCTTGCCGTCATATTCCTTGAATGGACCGTCCGTGATTTTCACGAGGTCTCCCACGCGGAGATCAAGGTTCACCTTGCTCTCTTCGCGGCCCGTGCGCGCGAGGAGCGACTCGACTTCTTCTTTCGAAAGCGGGGTCGGAGTGGTATTGTCGGGGCCGACGAAGCCCGTGACGCGCGGCGTGTTGCGCACGACGTACCAGGAATCTTCGGTAAGAACCATTTCAACAAGCACATAGCCCGGATAAATCTTTTCCTCAATAGTCTGGCGTTTGCCGGCTTTCACTTTCACTTTTTTCTCCTTCGGAACAAGCACGTTAAAAATTTTATCGCCCATCGCGAGCGATTCGACGCGCTGTTTCAAATAGCGGGCAACGGCTTCTTCATAGCCCGAATACGTCTGGACTGCATACCAGTTCCGTTGTTTCGACGCTTGGCTTTCCGCGCCGGACCGGGGAGAATGTAATGCCATGTTATTGATGCAATACGAATGTCTTTAAGAGATACGTAAAGAGGTAATCAAATGCGCCGAGGAAAACGGCGAGTCCGAGGGAAATGCCGATCACAACCGCCGTCAAACGGATCGCTTCCGCACGCGTCGGCCAGTTTACGTGGCGCAACTCCTGGCGCGATTCCGCAAAGAAATTTTTGATCTTGTCGAACATTTTTTGTTCTTTGGGTTGCCCCTCTAAATAAAATACCGCTATACTCGCGGCATTCGGAGGTAATAAGAGTGTACCACCGCCGAAGCTGCGCCGTCAAGACGCGCACGGCGCATGCCGTGCGCGCGAGAACCCTTTAAATATCGAGGTTTTGCACGCTCGCTGCGTGGGCCTGAATGAAGTTTTTGCGGGGCTCCACCGAATCGCCCATCAGAATATCGAAAAGCTTATCGGCCGCTTCCGCATCTTCAACGGCCACCTGCTTCATGAGGCGATTCTCGGGATTCATGGTTGTTTCCCAAAGCTGTTCCGCATTCATTTCACCAAGACCCTTATAGCGCTGGACGCTTGGCATCCGCTTGCCGTCGTTCGAAGCGGCGGCCTCTTCGGCCCCTTCCGTTCCCTCTTCGCCTTCCGGCGCGGCCGACTCCGCTTCGGCAGCGGCTTTTTTCTTGCCGGCAGCTTTCGCGGGAGCGGCTTTCTGCATTTCAGCGATTACTTTATCTTTCTCGGGATCGGAAAAAGCGTAGCGAATCGTTTTGCCGAGTTGAACGCGATAGAGCGGCGGCTGAGCAATATAGAGATAGCCGCCCTCAACAACGCCCCGGAAGTAACGGTAGAAAAGCGTAAGCAGCAGCGTGCGAATGTGCGCGCCGTCGACGTCAGCATCGGTCATGATGACGATTTTATGATAGCGGAGCTTTTCAAGATTGAATTCTTCGCCGATCGCCGTGCCGATCGCGATCACAATCGTGCGGATTTCCGCATTCGTGAGCATCTTATCCAGGCGCACGCGTTCCACATTGAGCGGTTTTCCGCGGAGCGGAAGGATGGCCTGCGTCTGGCGATTCCTCCCCTGCTTCGCCGTGCCGCCTGCGGAATCTCCTTCAACGATAAAGAGTTCGGAATCTGCAGCGCTCTTTGAAATGCAGTCCGCAAGCTTGCCCGGAAGCGTGAGCCCTTCGAATGCGCCTTTGCGCAACACCGTCTCACGTGCGGCTTTTGCGGCAAGGCGGGCTTTCGCAGTCAAAATAACCTTGCTGATGACGGCTTTTGCCTCCTGCGGATGCTTTTCCAAAAATTCCTTGAGTGCTTCGTTCACGACGGCTTCCGTAGCAGTCCTCGCCTCGGGATTGCCGAGCTTCGCTTTCGTTTGTCCCTCGAACTGCGGCTCGCGGAGTTTAACGGAAAGCACGACAATCAATCCTTCACGTACATCGTCGCTCGTTAAGTTCTCCTCTTTTTCCTTTAGGTATCCCTCCGCGCGTGCGTAGTTATTGAGCGAGCGTGTGAGCGCCGAGCGGAACCCAGTGAGGTGCATGCCTCCTTCCGGCGTGTAAATATTGTTTGCGAATGACATTTCCTGGACACGCGTGTCATCTACATAAAGGAACGCGCACTCGATATCGAGCTTTTCATGCTCCCGCTCGACATAAAAAATATCTTCGTGCAGACGATTCTTCTTTTGAGAGAGGAACTTAACGAATGAGAGCACGCCGCCTTCGAAATAAAATCCGTAGGCTACCGGCACCTTTTCGCGGCGATCGAAGAAATTAATGCGAACGCCCTTCGTGAGGTACGCCTGCTGGCGCAAGTGCTCAAGAATGGTCTTATCGTTAAAATCGAGCTCCGAAAATATCTGAGGATCGGGCGAGAACGTTACCTTCGTGCCGCGGCGCTTTGATGCGCCGACCTTCTTCACTTTGAATTTCGGTTTGCCGCGCTCATATTCCTGGACGAAAAGCCCTCCATCGCGTTCGACTTCGACTTTCGTCCATTCAGAAAGCGCGTTCACAACTGAAACGCCCACGCCGTGGAGACCGCCCGAAACTTTATACGACTCCCCGCCGAACTTTCCTCCGGCATGCAGCGTCGTGAGGACCGTTTCGAGCGTTGATTTTTTCGTCTGCGGATGCACCTCAACCGGAATACCGCGGCCATCATCGGTTACGGCAACCTGATTGCCGGGCAGAAGCTCGATCGTAATATTCTTCGCGAATCCCGCCATCGCTTCATCGACAGAGTTGTCGACGACCTCCCAAATGAGGTGATGTAAACCGGTCGAACCGGTCGAACCAATGTACATGCCCGGCCGCTTGCGAACCGGCTCAAGACCCTCGAGGACGTAAATATCTTTCGCTCCGTACGATGCGCTGCCTTTATTGGTATCGCTTATTTTTTTGTCTGCCATAGTTCAATTATTTTACCATGCCTGGGACCAAATCTCCAGCGATATAACCCTTATTTTATGGGCTATAGAGGCCTAAAACATGATGGTTTGGGGCGAGCCAAGACCGGTCACATAATCATATCGCTTTCTCGCATTGCAATAGTATTTGCACGTGCCATTCGAGCCGCTCGTGATATCCCGGAAAAAGCTAAGCGTACTCATCGAAGCTTTATCCGCATACAGTGCATTCGACGAAACCGAATGCCCGAGGGCCTGGATTGCGGCCCATTGAGGTGCCCCGGCCGATGTGCCGCCAACGGTATACCACCCATTTTTAGAATTTCCCACCGTGCGATACACGGAATATCCGGAATGCGGATCGGCATTGTATGCGACATCCGGCACGGCACGATGGCCTTTTGCGCGGCTGATGTCATATGTCCGCTGGTAATCCGGCTCGGGCTCATAGGCGCTCGCGCCGCCGCCCGATCCGCTCCACGCCGATTCTGAAATGAAATTCCCGTTTTGGAAGAGTTCAAGCGAAGTGCCGCCCACGCCGATAACCTTCGGCGATGCCGCCGGCCAGCTCACCCCCGCACCGCCGTCACCCGACGAAGCAAAGAAAACGGCGCCCGCCACGCTCGTGAAGTGCGAATCGAGCGATATTTCTTCGGGAAATTCAGCGCCGCCCCAGCTGATCGAGATGGCAATAACATCGCTTCTCGAAGCGGCATAATCGATTGCATTCAAAAGATTCTGACCGGAGGGCGTTACGGCTTCGATAAGCAATATTTTTGCCTGCGGCGCGATTGCATGCGCCCATTCAACGTCGAGCGACTCCTCGATCGCCCATCCCGCATTCGTCCCCATCGAAGTCCCCATTTTATGCTTTTCGAAGCAACCGTCCTTAACCGTGCACTGCGCGATGCCGTAATGATCATTGAAATAGTTAAGGTCGCTTTCGATGTTCGCGTCGTCATAAGCATCGACGATTGCAATCGTACCCGAACCGCCCGACGCCGGCAGATGATAAATGCGCTTCACTTCGGCAGGCGTAAGGCCCGCAGGCAATTTTTGCGCCGCGCGGAAAATATGAATCGGCGGCTTCCCGATAAAGCTCTCGAAATGATATGCTGCCTGCGCCGATGGCACGAGAAGAAACGCGAGCGCTCCGAATGCGATGCAATATTTTTTGATCATGCATCCGTTGTAGCAAAAAACATCGCAACCTCCAAAAACTTTTTAATGAAAATTTAATGACTGTTGGTTTAATATTCAAAACAAGCTACTATTGGTAATGCGCAGTTCCATGCACCCCACAAAACTGCTGCATCGTATGTATCATATATAAAGAACTAACACGTACTATGAAAAAATATATTTTACCCATCGTGATCGTTGTGGTCTTCGGCGCATATGCGCTCTTCAGCAGCAAGAACTCCGGGACTCCGACTACGCCCGGCACAGCCACGTCCACGGGAACGGGAAGCACGGATAATACTGCCGAAACGCCCCCGAGCGGCCTGAAAGACGGCACATATAATGGTTCCGTTACGGACGCGTTTTATGGGCCTATGCAGGTTGCTGCGATCGTGAAGAATGGCAAGCTCGTGGACGTGCAATTCCTCAAATTCCCGAATGACCAGGGAGAATCGATCGAGGTCAACAGCCGCTCAAATCCGATTTTGAAACAGGAAGCAATTGCCGCCCAGAGCGCGAACGTCAATATCGTTTCGGGCGCAACTCAATCGAGCGAAGCATTCAGCCAATCTCTCGCCCAAGCCCTCGCCCAGGCGCAAAGCTAAATAAACCTCTCCCATGAAACAGACTCGGACCCTCATGGGAATGCCGATTACGGTTGAGATAGTCGACCCGTACGCGAACGAAAAAACGTTTGATGAAGTCTTTGATTACTTCATGCGCATCGACGAAAAATTCAGCACGTATAAAGAAGCGAGTGAAATAACGGCGATCAATAAAGGCATTCTCAAGGCGGATGACGCAAGCGACGAGATGCGCCTCATCCTCGCGTTGTGCGAAGAAACAAAGCGCGAAACGAACGGATACTTTGATATTAAAACGCCAAAAGGAACGCTCGACCCTTCGGGTATCGTAAAAGGCTGGTCCATTTGGCAGGCGGCGGAATTCCTCCGGGAAAAAGGATTTAAAAAATTTTATGTCGATGCGGGCGGCGACATCCAGCCGCACGGTTCGAATGCGGAAGGGGCGGCGTGGGCCGTCGGCATTAAAAATCCATGGAACGAAGCGGAGCATGTTAAGATTGCGTATGTACATGATGAAGGCGTTGCCACATCGGGCACCTACATCCGCGGACTCCACATCTATAATCCGCGCAACGAAAACCGGCCCGCAGATGAAATCATGAGTTTCACCGTGATCGGCCCGAACATTTATGAAGCCGACCGTTTCGCGACTGCCGCATTCGCGATGGGGCGCGAAGGCGTTCAATTCATCGAACGGCTTCCCGGCTTCGAAGCATACTGCATCGATAAAAATAAAATCGCGACGATGACATCCGGTTTTGAAAAATATACACGCGCCAATGCTTAACTTCATCGATTCTCTTTTAAACAGGATCACGATGTACCGCCTCGTGCTGTACTATCTGATCATTCTTCTCGTGCTCGCCGCCATCTTCGGCGCATTCGGGATTCTTCCTTATAATCCGATACATATCGCATTCGAATCGATCACGCTCGTCGTCGCTGCATGGCTCGTGAATGAAGTATTTGCGAAGGTTTGGAAAACGCACCCGAACGCGGAATCTTCCTATATAACGGCGCTTATTCTCGCCCTCATCATCACGCCCCAGCCGCCTTCCGTATCGGGATTTTTCGCATTCATCATCTGGGCCGCCGTGTGGGCCATGACATCGAAATATCTCCTCGCCATCGATAAAAAACATATTTTCAACCCGGCGGCATTCGCCGTCGCGCTTACGGCATTCACGATCCACCAATCCGCGAGCTGGTGGGTCGGAGGCAATATTCCGCTTCTCGCGCCGGTCGTGATCGGCGGCCTGCTCATCGTGCGTAAAATCCAGCGTTTCGATCTCGTATTGCCATTCTTCGGCGCCGCAGTTGCAAGCGTTTTTCTGACGAGCGGCGCGACAGACATTCCGGGAACGCTCCAAAAGATCGCGCTTCACACGCCGATTTTCTTTTTCGCGTTCATCATGCTCACGGAACCATTGACCACGCCGCCTACGCGGCCGCTGCGCATCATCTACGGCTTGTTCGTAGGATTGCTTTACGCGCCGCGCGTGCACATCGGCCCGATTTTTTCCACGCCTGAACTCGCCCTCCTCGCCGGCAATATTTTTTCGTATGCCGTCAGCCCGAAAAAGAAATATATCTTCACGCTTGCCGAGCGGAAAGAAGTGGGCGCCGGCATTTATGATTTCAGATTCACGACCGACGGCAGCGCCGTTGCATTCAAACCGGGACAATATATGGAATGGACGCTCGGGCATACATCCGATGGCCGCGGCAACCGGCGCTATTTCACGGTGGCTTCTTCGCCCACTGAAAAAACAGTGCACCTCGGCGTGCGCTTCTACGACAATGCGAGCAGCTTCAAAAAAACGATGCTCGGCATGAAATCGGGCGATACAATTTTAGGCGGACAGCTCGCGGGCGATTTCACGCTGCCCGCGGACAAGAGTAAAAAACTGGCATTCGTCGCGGGGGGCATCGGCATCACGCCATTCCGCAGCATGGTGAAATATATTTCGGACAGCGGCGACCCGCGCGACGCGGTGCTCTTTTATTCAAACCGCACACCGGATGAAATTGCATATAAAGACGTTTTTGAGGAAGCAAGAAATAAATTCGGCATGAAAACAGTTTACGCGATTACGGATACCGCGAGCGCGGCGCCCGAGAGCATGCATCTCGGCCGCGTGGATGCGGCGCTCATCGAGCGCGAGATTCCCGATTATAAAGAACGCATGTTTTATATTTCCGGCACGCACGCAATGGTCACGGCATTCGAAAAAACGCTGCGCGGCATGGGCATTCCCCGGAGGCAGATCAAAATCGATTTCTTCCCGGGTTTTGCTTAAGCCCGCCGTTGCGATATTATGGGGTTATGCAGTACTGCCCTGATTGCGGACCAGCCACCGTTCCGCATGCCATCGAACGGCTGTCCGCGCGCATGGACATCCTTTTTCGCTACGTCACGCTGCCGCCGCAGTTCATTTGGACGCTCATCCAGCCCGTCATTTCGCGCCTGAAGCCGGGCCGCCTCGCGCCGCCGGTTTTGCGCCTTTTCGCCGCGCTCCATTTCGGCACGATCATCGAGAAAGCCGACGATAAAGACAACTGGCGCAATAAAGTGCTTTGGGAGGAAGCCGAGCATCGCGGCATCGTCATGAAAGAGTTCCGCCCGTTCGGCCTGCCCCGCGATGTTTTTTATGCAACGTACCGCGGCGACACGCGCCTCTTTGATGGTTTGCCGCGTCCGCGCACCGCGCCCGTCGCGCCGCTCAACTGGATGGACGACAAAGGCATCATCCTCGAAAAATTCCGCGCAGGCGGGGTGCCGGTGCCGAAAGGCGGGAGCGCGCGAACCGTGAAGCAAGCTGAAAAAATTTTCAACGAGATCGGCGGCCCGGTGATCGTAAAGCCCTCGATCGGATCGCGCAGCCGCCACACATACATTCACGTGACAGACATCGAAACGCTTCGCACGGCGTTTGCTAAAGCGAAAGAACTTTCGCCGTACGTCGTCGTGGAAGAAGAGCTCTCCGGATTCGTGTTCCGCATCACGCTCGTCGGCGGAAACATTGCGGGCGTGATGCGCCGCGAACCGCCGCACGTCGTGGGCGATGGAAAGCACACTATCCAAGACCTGATCGATATCGAAAATAAAAATCCCCTGCGCGAGGGGCCGATCTTCCACGAAATCCATTTGAATGAAGAATCGTTCGCAATATTGAAAGAACAAAACTATTCGCTCGATGCCGTTCCGAAACGGGGCGCAATGGTAATCCTGCATCCGAAGGTGAGCCGCTCGTTCGGCGCATCGACCACGGAAATCACGGATATCCATCCGGATAACCGGGAATTATTTTTGAAAATGGCCGGAGTACTCGAAGATCCGATCGTCGGCGTCGATTTCATGATCGATGATATGGCGCGTTCGTGGAAGGAGCAAAAAAAATGCGGCGTGATCGAATGCAACAGCCTGCCTTTCATCGATCTCCACCACTATCCTCTTAACGGGCCCCGGCGGAATGTTGCGGCGCTCGTGTGGGATTTAGCGTTTCCACTGAAGGAGCGGGAATAATCCAATCGCCCAGCATTCCAAGAAAATCCTCTCTTCGGTCAACCATGCCGACCTCTTTTACATGCCAGATCATGTGAGCTTCAGGGGTGTATTCATAATGGCCCCGAATCTCGCCGTCATCAAAAATCCGGATGTGATATTGGTATTCGAACCCATCGAGCTTACGAAGGCCCAAAAGTTCGCCGTCATCAACCCATGCGATGAAATGATTGGCAAATCCGATGCTTTCAATGTAGTGAAGGAAGTCTTCAACCGATTTCCCGGGGGCAAGAGATCCTAAAACAAAAGGCTGCCTGCCGGAGTGGTGGATGACATGAAGGTTTAAGAGCAGATTCTGGACTGTCGTAAAACAGGGTGCGATTACCTTCCAAAAGACATATTTTGCCTGATTCCAAAGGCCGGTCGGATAGGGAAGGACTGACTTTGGAAGGCTGGCTTTTAACGCATGAGCGTCCATAAAATGGCCTTTTTATACTAGCATTTTCAGGCTACGAACGCTATATCAGCCGTTCAAAAGCCACACCGAACGCTTAATGGCAACGAATCCATAGCCCCAGAGCACCGGAAGCCATAAGGGCATGACCCCGAGAAATGTCCGCCGGGTGAAGACCTCCACCCCGGTCGATACGAAGAGGTATTCCATGACGATCATGATCCCCACGCCCAGGATGAACGCCAGGGCGTCGTTTTTGGTGTGCTTCATTGAAAATGCAGCGCCGATAATCGCGAGATAAACAATCGTAAGGAGATAATCGCTCGCAATGTAGGGAATGAGCCCGATCATAATGAGGATCGGGACGGAGTTCACGATGATCTGCGCGGCATGCTTCATATCTTCATTTTACAATAACGCTTTCGCCGGCGTTAAGCGTCGTGAAGTCAGGCCGGGGCGTTTCGGTTTCAATCAGTTCTTTTATGCGCGCGGGCGGAAGATCCTGCCCATCGTCCGCAAGGCGGAACGTTCCGAAGTGAATACCGATGGTGCGCTCGCATGCAAGATCATGGTGCATCCGGAATGCTTCGTCGGGCGATGCATGCACGGGACGCATAAACCACTGCGGCAGGTACGCGCCGATCGGCAGAAACGCGAGGCGGAATTTCGGGTATCGCTCGTGGATTTTTTGCACAAAAGGGCCGTATGCCGTATCGCCGGCGAAATAGATATTGCCATGCATCGTTTCGATCACATATCCGCACCACAATGTTTTATTGCGATCGCTCAGCGCGCGCGCAGAAAAATGCTGCGAGGGCACGGCGGTTATTTTTAAATTTTCACCGAGCGTTTCGCTCTGCCACCACTCAAAATCTTTTGCGCCCGAAATATGTTTACTCGCGAGATACGCCGCGTTCCCGAGCGGCACGATTATTTTCGGCTGGAATTTCGCCGCAAGGCGCGCAAGCGTTTCGAGATCCATATGATCATAATGATTGTGTGACAGCAATATGACATCAATGGGCGGCAATGCGTCGAACGGAATTCCCGGCTCAGCGTGCCGCTTCGGCCCCGCGAATGAAAACGGACTCGCGCGAAGCGACCAGATGGGATCAGTAAGAATATTCACGCCTTCGGTTTGAATGAGAAGCGTCGCATGACCAACGAACGTTGCAACGACCTCGCCTCCCATGACCCGCTCCCGGGGTTTTTCTTTGAACGCGCTCGCGCGCCATTCCCAATGATTGCGATCGCGCCTTAGCATCCACGCGATGGTTTTCCAAAAGCCGCCACGCTCTTCTTTGAGAACCGGGGCTGGCCTCGGTTGATCGCCTTTGATGCTATGAAATCGAACGCCGTCAAAATGATCGGAGACGGGCCCGCGGTAACCTTTCGAGCGGATACAACGATCGCCGATCATAACAGCGAGGACAAAGGCGAGGACAACGATGACGATTACCTCCAGAATGAAAAGAAATGCCATAAAGCCTATATTACCTCAAATGCCCGGCAACGAATATAACTTGACAATATAGGACATCTCCCCCGGGAGGTGCCTGATTTATTTTCCGAGCGTGTGGAAAAAGATTTTCGCCCTGAAAACGGCTTTTTGCCAAAGCATGCGAAGCAGATATTTATATTTTTTGAATTGCCACAGGCTCATAAATATTCGGATTTATAACATTGCGCACAGTAAATGATTTCCGGCTTCTCCGGAGGAAAAGTCGTTTCGAACTCATTGGGACAATGTCCGGGGTGGAAATGTCCTTCTTGGGCGCACATGCATTTTCTAGCGTAAAGATCCAAGCCGTTCCGCCATTGCAACCGCTCGGCATTGCGGCAATTCGGACAGAGCCGCGGCAGCGCCACATTCATTTCACGATAGAACGCAAGCTCTCGCGGCGTCAATCGGAACGCCGTCGTGCACCGATCATTGCAGGTGCCGCCATGTTGGCATCCGATAATTTCGTTCAACATGGAATCGGGAACGTCTTTGATGTGGTCGGGGAGATTTTCCGACTGCATGGTTATCGTATAGCTGCGCGCCTGAGGATCGCGCCACAAAAGTCCTTCGGCGAGAACCTCCTCTTTTGTCTTCGGATACCAGGGGAATCCAAATGATTCGTTGTACGCGTAGGCAGAAAGTTCCGCGGGGAAAAATTCTCCGAAGCCATATATTCGTCCTTTTTTATCTCTATAGGGCATGGCATCCATGTGCTCCCGGATTTTTGCCGTGAGCGCTTCGTATTCCTCTTCAGAATATTGCTTGTTCAAAATACAATACTGTTTATTTTTAACGGAGATGCATCCGAAAAGATCGGAAGAATTATTCGGCCAATCCGAATACCAAATATTGTGAGAATGCCCGGCGCCCGCGGAAAAGAAAACGCGTGAACACTGCCCCGTCACTGCGTAAATTTCATAGAGCAGCTCGCTCGAATCCCCTCCCGCGCTCACATCCATGCTGTCCTTCAAATTGAGGCCGCCGAAGTAGAGATATTTGCAGTTTTCCACGCCGTCGAGCGCGGAAAAACAGGTTTTGCAATTCTTCGCATCGCGAATGATGTCCCCCGTCGCATCGACGCTGTTTATCACGTGCGCATACCGGTGCGGCAATGAAAGATATAATTCGCGGAACTTCGCTTTGGCCTCTTCAAGCTTCGCATAACTCCCGAGGTCCCAATACTTCATCCGCTCGCGGTATTCTTCTTTTGAGAATTTTTCGTTGAAGATGCAGTACTTTTGTTTGCGCAGGTTCACGCAGCCGAAACAATCCGAAAGACCGACGCAATCATAGAGAAACGCCGAATCAAGGCACTCATCGGAAAAATAACCGTATCGCACTTTATAGAGGCGGTTGCAATGCAGCGATCCGTAAACCGAATCGGAATTGTCGACAACGTAGCAATCGAAGCAATTTTTCGAAAGGAGCAGCGCATAGCAATTTTCCGAATTTTCGGAAAAGTAGCTCCAGAAAACGTAATAGCAATTTTTTACGCTCTCGGAACCATGGCTGAAGTCGCTGTTCACGAGATTGCTGCCGGTGAGCGCGGGGCGCGGCACGGCTTCCATGAGCGCGCGGTACTGCGCGAAAAACGGTTTCGTAAAATCATAATCGCGGCCATAATCGAGCGCGTTCCATTTGTCGGAACGATGGCACTCGCGGCAATATACCGTAAACGGCCCGTCCGGAGAATTCACGGTTATGATATCTTTCCCGCACAGTGCGCACGTGCTGCGATAAAGCGTCCGCTCTTCCCGCCAAGACATCCGGCGCCGGTTGCGGCACCGCGGACACCATGTGGGCGCGGGCACGCCGATATTCTCATAAAAAGCGGCGTCGCTCGATTCAATCGTGAAAGACGTTCCGCAGCTCGCGCAGGTTTCCGTTTGCATGCTTATTTATACGCTTACCTCCTTCCACACTAATTCAATCGCGTTAAAGTATTTTTTGGTGAAATCAGCCGCTTCTTCTGCGCTGAAAGGTTTGCAGGTATAACAATCAACGGTAAAAAGCGGAGGATCCGTTGGATAGCTATAGAATGCCGCACCGGATGATTTCCAGTGAATCCACCCTCCATAGCCCATATCGTGAGCCGAATGAGCTTCCGGTTCGGAAAGTATTTCCATTTTACAGACATCCGCAAGAGCTTTCAGATACTTTTTAATATCGTCGGGCTGAACGATTGTCGCGGTTGTTCCTTCAATGATGACGCGCTGACGGATCAAGCCAGGGGCGAGGTTTTTCCACATAAAAATATATTACCATGCCGACTTGGGGATCATCCGCGTCTCCTCTTTTCTCCAAGAGGTTCAAGCTCCGCGGCGATGCCGATTGCAACCGCAATGAGCGCGAGATTCTTGATGATATATTGACCCTCGAGCGAAGGGACGAAAAATCCCAGCCATGTCGCCTGCGGCAACGCGAAGAGCGGCAAGAACGCCGTGATCATGTGCAGAAAGAGCAAAGGAATGACGATACGCTCCAAACCTTTAATAAGAAAGAGTATCCCGATCGCCATTTCGAAAAAACCGAAGAGCACGAGGAACGTTCCAAACGGAATGAAAGGGATCGTCCGCTCGAATAGACTCTGCACGAGCTGGTCCGCAGGGCTCACGCCGAAAACTTTCAGCGCGCCAAACCAGAAATAAATAACGAAAAGGCCGATCCGGGCAATGGGCTCGGCGATTTTTTTGAAGAACCTAATTGCTTTTTCATCGAATGTGCTGATGCGCATAATTGTGGATTTCATGAAATTATACGAGGTGGTCAGTCGGCAATCAATTCTGTAATAAGATGATCCAAATCTTTATTTTGTGCCCAAATTTCTCTTACCAATTCGCGCATTTTCTTGTGCTGCGAATATCCTTTGTCTTCGTATCCCTCCATCAGATCTTTATACTCAAGATTTAACAATTCGGTCAGCGATTCTTTTATATTGTTATATTTTTCCGAAGATATCCCTTTCTTTATCAGCTCGTCATGAAGCCGACGCCATGTATAGAAATGCAGCAATTCATGCATGATGAGGGCGTTGGGGTTCTTGCTAGTGACGAATACAAAGAAATAATTTTGCTCAATATTATAGGTGCAGCGACTGTTCGTGGAGAGGTAAGCGTGAATATCAGCGGGATACCGGCCAAAAACATTTTCCGTGCGTCGAATGAACTCATGTTCAACGTACTGCCATTTTTTATCGATCTCAGATACCGCCATATTAACGTCGATCTTATTCTCCTGGACATATTTTTTGAGAAAAGACTTCACCTTCGCCGGATCTAAATTCTCTCCTTGTTCTGCGATGTATATCTCCTGAAGTTTGGTCGGTTTTGGATTATTGGCTGACTGAGCGGATTTTATGAAATTCTCGGCATCTTTACCGATATCATAAGAAAAGGCAATTTTCATTTTGGTACCTCCAGTTTAGCAGGTTGAAAGATAAAATAAACTGAACAGTCACTTTCGCCTAGCCTGAGAAGGCGACAGGATTCTCACTGCTCGGCGCTTCGCGCCTGCGCTTTCGGAACCCTCGGTTCCGAATAGTTCGCATAAGAACGCGAACCCTCCTACACGGAAGGGGCAGCCCGCCCCTTCCGACCCATCCCCTCGTTCGAATCCTTCATCTCACAGGATAGAAAAATGGATCATCATATGATGATCCATTTTTCTATTTGAGGAGGCGACAGGATTCGAACCTGCGATGCCTTTCGGCATACCCGCTTTCCAAGCGAGCGCACTAGACCGCTATGCGACGCCTCCAAAATTACCCGATTATTGTGCCTTGAAATTCCTTTCCGTTCAAGAGGTTGCGGAAATTCGCGATTTCGCGCCCATCGATAATGATTGCCTTCACGCCCGTGCGCGCGCCGAGCGCGGCGCCCACGGGATCGACCGGCGCGTGCAAGCCGGGCTTCCATTTCCCCGGAATGAGCTTTCGATATTCGCGCCAGGAAAGCATATCGAAGGGCGCCGCATCTTTAAACTTCACGTTGTCCTTCGTGTACACGTGCGACGGCTTCCCCGCGATGATCGCTTCGTTCAAGCCGATATCCGCAGCAATTTGCATCGCCACGTAATCAGTCGACCAACCCGGTCGCCAACCAGCCGCGATCGTGATTGGATATTTGAATCGTTTCACTTTTTCGCGATTATCGACGATCACCGGATCGGCAACGTCGCGGAAAATTGTGCGGAGCAAATGCGCATTGAGGCGCGTGGCGTGGATGCCGAGCCAGTCCTTATCTTCGTCCGCTACGCGCGCCACGCGATTCGCGCCTTCCTGAAACTTGCGGCTCAGCGTGCCGCCGCCGATTACCAAAATGAATTTCGTGCCGCGCCGCACAAACGGCGTGATGAATTTTTTGAACGCGCGGAGGAATTGCACGTCGATCTCGCCCGGGTGCACGATTGATCCCCCGAGCGCGATGACGACGGTTTTCGTGAATTGATATTTCATTTGAAAATTTATGCCGAAGGCTGCGAAGGTGTTGCGGGCGCGGACGGCGCGGCTTCGTTCAAGTTAACAAGCACCACGATGAGCGCAATGCCGGTGAAAAGGAACGGCGCGGAAATCTGGGGCGCAAATGCGAAGAGCAGCGCGGAAACGATCGCGGGAAGCGTGATCGCATGCATGCCGATCTGATAGGATTTCTTGTAGCCGAGCTTCAGTTTGCGCGCCGCAACGACGATCCATACGAGGAGCGCAAAGAAGAACAGGTATATGAGACGGAGCGCCATTCCCACGAAAAAGATGAAATATGCACCAACCGCAATGACTGGATATATCACCCGGAAATACGGTGTAATCTTCGTCATCCATTCGTTCAGCGTGGGTTTATCAAGCTTGAAGTTTGAAACGCGATTCAGGGGAGTGATCGTGATCTTGCCCTGATTATCCTGCATCACGACGGAATCTTTCGTGAGATATAAGAGCGTATCGGCTTTTTGAAACGCATCAATCGAGAACGGATCATTCGTATCGATCACAACGAGGTTCGCGGGCGGCTTGTTTGCGCTCGAAGAAGCCGCATTCTTTATTTCGGCCGGCAACGCCAGCACGTACGGTTCTTTCTGATTCGTCGAAACCTTGCCGTTCTGAATCGTGATCACGAGATCATCGGGATAATATTGCAGCACCTTCGCACCCGTGGAATTAATAAATGATCCCACGGACGGCAGCACGGTGAAGAGCGTGACGAGCGTCACAAAAAATGCCATGGCGGCAGTGAGGAGAAGAAAATACGAAAGCGAATAGGAAAACGGTTTCGCGGGAAGCTCTTTATAATACTCGGGGCCGTAGACGCTCTTCTCAACTTTTTTCCAGAATGTCATGACTTCAGTATAACAAACCGTTTTTATCCTTCGATCGCCTTCAATGCCGCGATGCGTTCCTGGATCGGCGGATGCGTCATGAACAATTTGTGCCACCACGACACGCCCTCCCCTTTGAACGGGTTGTCGAGCCAAAGATGCGCCGTTGAATCTTTCGCCGAACGCATCGGCGTTTCATCGATGGCGATTTTTTCGAGCGCGGAGATCAATCCTTCGGGATAGCGCGTGAGCAAAACGCCCGACGCGTCCGCGAGCGATTCGCGCCGGCGCGAAATGGCGAGCTGGATGAGCATCGTACCGATCGGCGCAAGGATCGAAAGGATGATCGCGAGAATGAAAAACGCCTGGCCTGCCTCGTTGTCGCGTCCCCGGCCGCGCCCGCCCATGCCGCCCCAAAAAACAGATCGAAGGAAAACATCGGCGAGAAGCGAAATGATGCCCGCGAGTATCGCGGCGACGGTCGAGACAAGAATATCGCGATTGCCGACGTGCGAAAGCTCGTGCGCCAAAACGCCTTCGAGCTCGGTTTTATTGAGGCGCGCGAGAGCGCCTTGCGTCACGGCCACGGCGGCGTGCCGCGGATCGCGCCCTGTTGCGAATGCATTGATCTGCATCTCGGGCGTTATATAAATCTTCGGCATCGGAAGCCCCGCCGCGATCGTGAGGTTTTCCACGACGTTATAGAGCATCGGATTGTCGCGCTTTTCGATCGGCGTTGCGCGCGCGAGCGCGAGCGCGATGCCAGCCGACCACCAATAACTGATGAACGAATATACGACGCTGAAAATGCCGGCAAAAATCAAAAAACTCGGATCGCCGTACGCCTCCGAAAAAACGTAGCCGATCGCGAGCACGACCGCAATGAACACTATGAACAAAAGCCACGTACGGCGAATATTAGACGCTTGATACGTATACAGATTTGCCATTTTTAAATTAAAAGGAAATTAGAACTTCACCTGCACCGGCTGCTTTTCGGCTGCCGTCAAATCATTGCCGAAGAACTCCATCGGTTGGAAGTGGAACATGCCCGCGATGATGTTCGAAGGAAACGCCTGGATCTTGATATTCAGATCGCGCACCATGCCGTTGTAGAACCGGCGCGCCGCCTGGATTTTGTCTTCGGTGTCGGTCAATTCATTTTGCAAGTTCAAAAAGTTCTCATTCGCTTTGAGCTGCGGATAGTTTTCCGCGACGGCGAAAAGCGATTTCAACGCGCCCGAAAGCTGGTCTTCGGCCCCGGCCTTCGCAGGGCCTGTTGCCTGCATAGCCTGCGAACGCGCAGCCGTCACTTTTTCAAAAACGCCCGCTTCATGTGCCATATACCCCTTCACGCTTTCGACGAGATTCGGGATGAGGTCATACCGGCGCTTGAGCTGCACATCGATATCCGAAAACGCCTCCTGCGCGCGGTTGCGCAAGCTGATCAGGCCATTGTATGAAGCAATGAGCCAAATAATGAGAACAGCGAGAATAATTAAAATCCAAAGCGTAATCATGCCTCAATCATACGATAATACGAACGAGATGTCATCTTCGGTGCTAGCGCGCGCCGCCTCCGCCGCCGCCCGCACCCCCGCCTGCGCCGCCTCCTCCGGCGCCTCCGCCGCCGCCCGAGCTCCCGAACGAGCTCGCAAAAGAAGATGCGAAACTTGAGCTGAAGGCTGATGCGGAAAATCCCTGCGCCGTGCCAGCCGCGCCGGAGCTCCGGGCGCCAACTACATACCATGCGGGCGATGAAACGTTTACGCGTGCGACGTCGAATGCCCGTGCCCACTTCTTTTCAATGCCGAAAACGATCGCGTACGGAAGATATTTTTCGAAAAGATCGGGCGTGAGATTCTGCAGCCGGTAACGGTCCGCGACTTCCAGATACATTTTGAAG
>Ga0070681_10000144_pt1 | contig 53953 bp, 49 predicted proteins | sample KBSC83BmetaG_FD_65650 | JGI IMG/M metagenome (GOLD analysis project Ga0070681, IMG submission 65650) | Corn rhizosphere microbial communities from Kellogg Biological Station, Michigan, USA - KBS C8-3B metaG | ecosystem: Host-associated > Plants > Roots > Rhizosphere | place: USA: Michigan...
GCACTACCGTCTTCTGTCAAAACCCCCAGGCTTCACCACGCTCGCGCGCAGCTCCGCCCGGCACCAGTCGACACCAGCGCCCACACCTATCGATTGCCAATTGTTAAAGAGCAGGCTTCCATCCCCATTGCGGCTTGGTTGGCCAAGCGTCACCCGCTGTCTTGCAGGGCGATGCGGGGGTGGACAGCGAAGAATGCAATTATAGGTCCAAATGCCCGTTTTTGCAAGGTTTGCCGCGTAAAAAAGCCAACCGGGCGCTCCGCCCGGCACCCCCCCGAGAACGCCCCTCCAGCGACAGAGCCCGGCCAAGCGTCGCGCCTCGCCAAAATATAATGCGCGGATGACGACCCTCGCGCTGCGCCGGGCGGTTCCGCGAGCCGGCGATCTCGACGCCGCGCTGGGTGGAGACACGCTGGCCGAGCTCGTGCGCCAGTTCAAGCTCCACGGCGACGCATTCCGCATGCACGCGCCGCTGCTCGGTCGCGACGTTTTCGTGCTCTCGCATCCCGATCACGTGCGCCACCTGCTCGTCGACCAGCACGCGCGGTTCGAGAAGGGCATCGGCATCGAGCGCGTGCGCATTCTCCTCGGCAACGGACTGATGACGAGCGAAGGCACGCTGTGGCGCAGCCAGCGCAAGGCGATCCAGCCGGCGTTCCATCGCCTACGCGTCGAGGCGCAGGTTCCCGCCATCGTCGCCGCCAACGAGCGTCTCGCGACGCGCATCGCCGCCGCGGGTGGCGAGCCGTTCGATCTTGGCCGGCACTTGAGCGACATCACCCTCGAGATCGTGCTGCGCGCGCTGTTCGGCGGCACGTACGACGTGCTCGTCGCGCGCGACAATCCGTTCGCGCTTCTCACCGACGAAGCCGAGCGCGACCTCAAGTTCGCGTACGCGCTGCGCAAGCTCGGCGGCCTGCTGCAGGCCGAGATCGATCGGCGACGCGCGCAGCGCGACACCACCCGACACGACGACCTGCTGCAGACGCTGATCGACGCGCGCGATCGCCACAGCGGCGAGCCGATGAGCGATCGCCAGATCCGTGACGAGGTGTTCACGCTCGTCGTCGCCGGCCACGAGACGACCGCGAGCGCGCTCTGCTGGACGTGGTATCTCGTCGCGGGCCATCCGGCAGTCGCGGCCGCGGTTCGCGCAGAAGCCAGCGCCGCGAGCGACGCCGATCGCGCTCGTCCCGCGGCCGACCGATTTCCCCACGCTTATCGGGCAATCGCCGAGGCGTTGCGCCTGTACCCACCCGGCTGGGTGCTGACGCGGCGCGCGCTCGAGGCGACGTCGATCGCCGGCGTCGACGTCGAGCGTGGTGACGACATCCTCGTCTCCCCGTTCCTCGTGCACCGCCACCCGGCGTTCTGGGACGACGCCGAAGCGTTCGATCCGACCCGCTTCGTGCCCGAGCGCGCCGCGGTGCGCTCGCGTTTCGCCTACCTGCCGTTCGGGCTCGGCCCGCGGGCCTGCATCGGCGAGCCGCTCGCGCTCGCCGAGATGCTCGCGCACGTGGTCACGCTCGCGCATCGATGCGAGCTCTTCCTCGTGCCGGGGCAGCGCGTCGAATGGGACGCGCGCGTCAACCTGCGCCCGCGCTCGACGATCCAATTCACCGCAGCGGCCCGCCGCGCGACATGACGAGCTTTCCCACGCTGCAACACGCGCTCGCCGCGCGCGCCGAAGGCTGCGAAGCGGTCCATTTCATCGCTTCCGGCGACAGCGAGCGCCGCGTCGACTACCGCGCGCTGCGCGCCAACGCGTTGAGGCTCCTGGGCCGCTTCCAGCGCAAGGGCGTGCGCGAAGGTGCGCAGATGATCCTGCTGCTCGACGCGCTCGAGCCGTTCGTCGACGCGTTCTGGGCGTGCATCCTCGGCCGCATCGCGGCCGTGCCGCTCGCCGTCGGCGCCACCGACCAGCATCGCTTCAAGCTCGTGCGCGTCGTCGGGCGCCTCGCGGACCCGTGGCTGATCACCGAGCGCAAGGCGTTCGCCCGCGTCGAAGCGCTGGCGCGCGACCAGGGACTCGACGCCGCGCTCGCGCGCCTCGATGGGCGCGTGCTGTTCATCGACGACATCGCCGGCGACGAGCGCGATGGCATGCCGGTGCCGGCCGCACCCGCCGACCTCGCCTTCATCCAGTTCTCGTCGGGCTCGACCAGCGCCCCCAAGGGCGTGATGCTGACGCATGCCAACCTGATGTCGAACGTCGATGCGATCCTCGCCGCGATCGGCGGCGCGCGCGAAGGCGACGCATCGCTGTCGTGGATGCCGCTCACGCACGACATGGGGTTGATCGGCTTCCACCTCGTGCCACTCGTCGCCGGCCGCTCGCACTGGCTGATGCCGACCGCGCTGTTCGTGCGGCGGCCGGCGCTGTGGATGCAGAAGGCGAGCGAGCATCGCATCAGCGTCACCTGCTCCCCCAACTTCGGCTACGCGCATTTCCTCAAGTCGTTCGATCGCGCGAGCGCCGCGTCGCTCGACCTGTCGTCACTGCGCGTCGTCTTCAACGGCGCCGAGCCGATCGACGCGCGGCTGTGTCGCGAGTTCACTGGCGCGCTCGCGCCCGCCCGCCTCGCCGCGGACGTGATGCTGCCGGTCTACGGCCTCGCCGAGGCGACGCTCGCGGTGACGATCCCGCCCGCGCGTGCGGCGGTGCGCAGCGTGCGTCTCGCGCGCGGGGCGCTCGCCGTCGGCGATGCGGCCGCCGAGCTCGATCCCGACGCCGCGCAGGGCATCGAGTTGGTCAAGGTCGGAACGACGGTCGCGGGTTGCGAGCTCGCGATCGCCGATGCGAGCGGTACGACACTCGCGGACGGCGTCGTCGGCCACGTGCTCATCCGTGGCGACAACGTCACGCAGGGCTATTACGGCGACGAGGCGCTCACGCGAAAGACGATCGATCGCGCCGGCTGGCTCGACACCGGCGACCTCGGGGCGCGCATCGGCGGCGAGCTCGTCGTCACCGGCCGCGCGAGCGAAATCCTGTTCGCCGCGGGGCAGAACCTCTACCCGCACGACCTCGAGGATCTTCTCGCCCGCCACGCCGGGGTGGAAACCGGACGTGCCGCGGTGACCGGCGTGCGAATCGACGGCACGCCGAGCGACGCCATCGTCGCGTTCGTCACGCACAAGGGCAACGCGCTCGACACCTTCGTGCCGACCGCGCTCGCGGTCAGGCGCGCCATCGGCGAGCAGGCGGGCGCCGCCGTTCACGCCGTGGTTCCGGTGCGTCAGCTCCCCAAGACGACCAGCGGCAAACTGCAACGCTTCGCGCTCGCGGATGCTTTCGCGCGCGGCGAATACGCGGGCATTCTCGCCGAGCTCACCGCGCTCGAGTCGGGCACGGCGGCGCCGGGTGCGGCATCAGAGGTCGAGCGCACCCTGCTCGACATCTGCCAGACGCTGCTGCCGGGCCGCGCACTGACGGCCGACGACAACCTCTTCGAGATCGGGACGAGCTCGCTCGCGCTGGCGCAGATCTACGAGCGCGTCGACGCGACGTGGCCCGGCGTGCTCGAGGTCACCGACTTCTTCGATTATCCGACCGTGCGCGCGATGGCCGCCTACCTCGAACGCCAGTCCGCCGCCGCGACGGCGTAACGCGGCGCGCGCGTCAGGCGTACATCGGCTTCGGGTATTTCCACTTGCGATGGATCCACAGCCAGTCGGCAGGGCTCTCGCGAATCTCGGACTCGAGCAGCCGCACGTAGGCCTCGACGATGTCGTGCGCGCCGGCCTTCGCGTACGGCGGCGACGCGATCCGCGTAATGGCGACGCGGTAGCGCCCGCGCGCGATGCGCCGCATGCCGACGAACATCACCGGCGACTTGAGCATCCGCGCGATCGTGTCGGCGCCGACGTAGAACGCGGTGTCGCGCCCCATGAAGCTCGTCCAGTACTTGTCGTCCTGCGCGATCGGCGTCTGGTCGGCGACCATCGCGTAGCAGCGCGGCTCGCCGCGGCGCCGCATCATCTCGACGACGAACGACTTGTACGCAACCGGGGTGCCGCCGAAGCGCGAGCGCCCGTCGCGCAGGAAGTCGTCAAACACGCGCTGCCGCGGCGGCTTGTAGACCGCGTCGATCGGCACCTTCAGCGTCGCACCGGCGGCCAGCAGCAGCCACTCCCAGTTGCAGAAGTGACCGGCGAGCAAAAGTGGCGATTGCCCGCGCGCGACGGCATCGACGATGAGATCGCCGCCCTCGATCGCGACGCGACCCGAAAGCTGCGCGGCGCCGGCACCGTATGCCCACACCGTTTCGGCGAGTACGTCGCCGAGATTGCGGTAGCTCGCGCGCAGGATCGCGCAATGCTCGGCGGCGCTGCGCGCGGGAAACGCCGCGGCGATGTTGGCGAGCGCCACGCCGCGCCGCCAGCGCACCACGTGGAACGCCGCGAAGCGCACCGCGCCGCCGATGGCGTACAGCACGGACAGCGGCAATCGGGTCAGCGCATCGAGCATCCAACGCATCGGGCAGTTCGGGCCTTCCGCGTCGGCGGCGCCGCGAGCGACAGGGCGAGGGCGTGAGGGTAGACGACTTGTCGAGCGCGGGCAACGTCGTCGCGCGCGCGCTTCCACCGCCGGCGGACGGCGTGCATGTCTGGTGGCGCGAGCTCCATGCCGACGATCGCATCGATCCCGGCTTCGTCGCGCTGCTGTCGCAGGCCGAGCGCGCGCGCGCCGAGCGTTTCGGCACGCCGCTCTTGCGCGCGCGCTACGTCGCCGGGCGCGCGACGCTGCGCTTGCTGCTCGGCCGCTGCCTCGGCATCGACGCGGCCGACGTGCCGATCGCGCGCGGCCGCCGCGGCCGTCCCTACGTCGAGCGCGACGGCGCGCCCGATTTCAACGTCTCGCATACGCGCGACGCCGCGATCATCGCGCTGTCGACGCGCGGGCCCGTCGGCGTCGACCTCGAGCGCGGCGATCGCAGCGTCGACGCGGCGCGCCTCGCGCGCAAGTTCGCGACGGCGCGCGAGCGCGCCGTGATGGCCGCTCTCGGCGACGACGATGTGCGGCGCCGCTTCCTGCGTCTTTGGACCTGCAAGGAAGCGATGAGCAAGGCGACTGGCGACGGGCTCGCGGCACCGATGGGCAAGCTCGACGTCGACGTCGACGCGAGCGCACTGCGGCTCGTCGATGGTCCCGCGCCCTACGTGCCGGCCGACTGGTCGCTCGTCGCGCTCGACGTGCCGGCGACTCATATGGCGACGGCCGCGCTGTGGCGGCCGTCGACCGAGGAACCGCGCGAGGCTACTTCGCCGGCGCTGCCAGCAGCTCGTTGATCTTCGCTTCGAACGTCGCGTAGGGCATCGCACCGACGAGGCGCACGCCGTCGAGCTGGCCGTTCTCCATCTTGCCGATGACGAACGACGGCGTGCCGTTGACGCCGGCAGCCGTGCCTTCGGCGACCTGCTTGTTGATGTCGGCCGTGTAGAAATCCGAATCGGCGCAGGACTGGAACTTCTTCATGTCGAGCTTCAAGTCGGAGGCATGCTGCGAGATCATTTCCTTCGACAGCTTGTCGGCGTTCGCGATCAGCACGTTGCGCAGCTCCCAGAACTTGCCCTGGTCGCCGGCGCAGCGCGCCGCGATCGCCGCGGGACGCGCCCACGGATGGAAATCCAGCGGGAAGTCGCGCGACAGGAACAGCACCTTGCCCGTGTCGATGTAGTTCTTCTTGATCTGCTCGTACGCGGTGTTGTGGAACTGCTGGCAGAACGGGCACTGCAGGTCGGTGTATTCGATCATCACCACCGGCGCGTCCGCCTTGCCGAGCGAGTAGGCATTGGCGGGGAGCGCCATCGCCACCTTGTCGCTGACGGGCTCCTGCGGCTGTGCCGCCGGCGCGGGCGCCGACATCTTCTCGAGCGCCGCGCGAATCCCCTTGAGCTCGGTCAGGAGCTCCTGGACCTGCTCCTGCGTCATGTCGGCGTTGGCGGGGGGAACCGCGAACGCAAGCGCAGCCGCGGCAATGGTGGCCGCGGTCAATTGCCGGATGATCTTCATGGTCGTCTGGTTTCCTGTGGATGCCCTGTTCGCCGTGCAAGCCGCTTCGCTGTCATCGGCACGATGCCGCGTTTATAAACTGCTGCCTTTCGAGCGCTGACAGCCGACCGACAGGCGGGCGCCGCCATCCGCCGAAGGCTGTCGCCGGCGCGCGACAACCCGGGATCCCGACGTAGCGAGCCACGGGCGACGCCGCGCGCCGAGCCTCCGACCGCGCCGGCGCGAGGAGGTTCAGCGCGACAACATTCGCCACCGGAGAGCATGGCATCATGGCAGCCCATTCCGGAGAGTCGCAATGCCCCTCCCTCGCTTGACATGGATCGCCGCGGCCGTCGTCGCGCTGGCGATCGCCGGCTGCAAGGTCGACACGATCAACAACTTCCCGACGAAGCCGGTTCCGGTCCGCTTCGTCAACCTGATGTCGGACGCGCCGGGGCTCGACGTCAAGAAGGATGGCGACGTCGTCTGGACCAACGTGCCCTTCCCGTCCGCAACGCCTTACCAGACTTTCGAGAACAAGCAGACGCAGTTCGACCTCTACCTGAACGGCGGGACGACATCGCTCGTCAGCATCAGCGGCTCGCTCGCCGCGCAGGCGTCGTACACGCTGGTGGGCTTCGGCGTCGTCAACGCCGCGTCCGCGCTGTTCCAGCAGGACGCGTCCCTCAATCCCAGCCCGGGCAACGCGCAGATCCGCGTGATGGACGCCGCGTACTCGGCGGGTGGCTTGGACTTCTATTTCAACACGCCGCCGAACCAGCCGATCGGCAGCGTGTCGCCGCAGTTCGGCATGGGCTTCGGGGGCTCGACATCGTTCGTGCGCACGAACACCGGCGACTACCAGTTGCGGCTGGTGCGCTCGTCGTCGACGCTCCTCGCGTTCGACTCCGGCACCATCACGCTGCCCGACCAGTCGACGACGGCGTACTACATCTACGTCAAGGACTCGACGCACGCGCCCAACATCCTGCAGCTCGACGTCGCCACGGGTGCGGCCAGCGACCTGCCCAACACACTGGCGGCCGTCAAGGTGGTCAACGCCGCGTTCCAGGCGGGCGCGGTCGACCAGTTCTACGACGGGACCAGCGCGGCCACCAACGTCGCCTATCCCGGCACGACGTCGACGTACTACACGCTGCCGGCGGGCCCGCACACCGTCACGTTCCAGTCACACGCGACGCCCGGCGCCGCGATCGCCACGGCCAGCGAGACGTTCAACGCGTCGACCGACACGACGCTGCTGCTGTCGGGCGCGAACGGCTCGTTGTCGATCACCGCACTGCCGGATCACGACATCGCGCCCCAGTCCGGGACGGCTCGCGTGCGCGTCGTCAACGCATCGCCGGACGTGCCGGCGTTCGATCTCGCCATAGACGGCGAGGTGAAGGCGGCCAACGTCGGCTACACGCAGGCGTCCGCGTACTTCGACACCAGCGACGCCAACCACAAGGTCGAGTTCCGCGTGCCCGGCACGACGACGTCGCTGCTGACGCTCGACTCTCAGCAATTCGGCAGCGGGCAGGTGTCGACGCTGTACCTCGTCGGCCCCGCGGGATCGCTCGCGAAGCTGCTCACGCCGGACAGCGTCTGAGCCATCGGCGGCCGGCGCCCGAGATTGACCTTGCGCACTGATTTGGCGTAGAATTCGCCTTCTGCCGCGGGGTGGAGCAGTCTGGCAGCTCGTCGGGCTCATAACCCGAAGGTCGTAGGTTCAAATCCTACCCCCGCAACCAATTAAACAAGGGCTTGCCGATGGCAGGCCCTTCGTCTTTTCAGGCCTGTGCGTTGTGCCGTCGCGTTCCGAATCGACGGCCCGCAAAGCAAGGAGGCGTTCCGCAGACGGGGCGAGGTGATCCGCTGCGCTGGTTGCCTCCTTTGCGATCCTCTCGCGACAAGTCGGAGACTCTTGCCTCGCTTCGCCGGCGGTTCCAGCCTGAGCGCTTCCTACTGCAGATCCGCCCCGATCATGTCGTAAAGCGGCCGCACGTCGGCGGGCAACCGTTCGACGATGGCCTCGACGTTCATCACGTACGGCGCGCGCAGCCCGTGGAATTCGACCGGCTCGCCGCATTGGTCAAGGTGGACGCCCATGCGGCCGAAATGGCGTGCAAGGCGCTCTTCGGTCAGCACGACCAGCGTTGCAATGCGTTTGCGCGCGGCGAGCGCGAGCGCGCCCAGGTAGAGGCCCACGGGGATGTGCGGGAACCGGGGCTGCACCGGTGTTCCGAAATCGGCCTCGGCGAGATTGACGGGACTATTCTGCTCGCCTCTGCGCCGCCGGAATTCGCTGACAACCGCGAGTCGCGAGAGCTCGGCGATGCGGGGATTGCCGTCGACGTCATGTAACGGCGGTGATGCCTTCCACGCGCCCGAGCGCTCGACCGGAAGCGCGTGTTCCACCGGCTGAGGCCGCACGACGCGCGCGCAGCCGACGAACGTGAGCGTGCGCCGGCTGCGGATCAGGATGTGCTCGGCGTCGCCATCGTATTCGTCGCATTCCATTGCGTCTGCGCGCGGCGATTCGAATCCGAGCTCTTCGCAGTACACGCGATGGCGCACCTTGAAGCTGGCCTCGCGAAGGTCCCGCGATGTAGCGCGCACGATTTCGAAGTACGTCGAAAACTGTGACGCCAGATCGATCGTGGAAAAGCTCATCGTCGATTGCGCGCAGGGGTGCCGATGCCGCGCTGGTGGCGACTCGGGCAGACGTCCCGGAACGCGTCGAGCGCCCTCCGATGATTGCGTCCACGACGAGCCCGATCGGCGCCGCAACGAAAACGGATGGCGGCCGGCAGGGGTCTGAGGAATCGCATGGCGCGATTGTCCGGGTCCGCAGCCCGACGTCAATCGACCCTGGTATCCCGTCATGTGCGGCCGCAACGGATTCCACGCTCGTCTCGCGGCGCTGTCACTTCCGTACGGGGTCCCGTTCCCCGAGCACGCGAAGGCGCGCTACGACGTTGCGCCGGGCCAGTCGCTGCCGCTCGTGCGCGTCGACCGTGAAGGAAAGCACGGGCTGCGCAGATGCTTGACGCCCGGAGGCGCTGCCTAGGCTAGCTGCGCGACCGCGGCAAAGGCCAGGTAGAAAATCGCGCAGACGACCGCAACGACAAGGGAGTCGGCGATGACGGCTTCAGGATTCGTTCTTGCCAACGTGGCCCATCGGCGCGCCAGCGCCCATGCGTATTCCCGTTTGGTACTGTCATTCTTAGGCAGCGGATCATCGGTCATGACGCGATTTGAACGCACCGGGGAATTCGCGTCTGTGCGATAGCACACGCCGGTGCGGCGCCACCGAGCGCGCACAAGTCGAGTTGGCCCGGCGGGAGCCAGGAAGCGAAGCGATCGGGCGACGGTAATCCGCGGCCCTGTCCGAAGCGAGATCACCTAGAGCGCCGAAGCGGGTCGCCCGAGATCGGGACGAGGTGAGACGGCGTTACGAACGAGGGCGCCTTCCGCCGAGCGTCGCGGCGTCAGGGCTTCTTCGGGTCGCCGGCCAACGTCGAATGATCGTTCACCTGTCCCGGCATCGGCATGGATGTGTTCTCCTGCGCCTTGGTCATCGTCTTCATAGGTTCGTCGTTTCCGTTCGCCGTGTCTGATGCCGGGCCAGCGGTGCTCGGCGCCTGTGCCACAGCGGAAGCATCGGGTGCTGTCGACGGAGGGTTGTTGGTGGCCGGCGCCGCGGATGATGTGTTGGCGGGCGGCACATCGCTCGTACGGTCGCATCCGCCCATGGCGAGCGCGAATACGATCGCTGGAACAATGGCGGCGGCGTTCAGGGTGCGTCTATTCATGGTTTTCTCCAAAAGGGAAGTGGGAGCATCGACCCTTTCGGGCGCGCCGGCTGCCGACCATTCACCTATTCCGGTGTAGGGGTAAGGCCTCGCCAGGACGACCACACGGAGGACAACGATCGGTTCGGAACCCGCCTCGCACGACGCACGGGATGGGTGGTCTCATCGCTTCGCCGTCGCGGCTTTGCCGCGCGAACGCGGCACCGCGTGCTCCGGGCTGCGGACGAGCAGCAACGGGACATTGGCTTCGCGCAGAACCACTTCGGCGTCGCTTCCGACAAGCAGTCGCCGCACGGACGCATCGAAAGCAATTCAGCATCCAACAGATGTGTCGACTTCTTGAAGTTGCACCCAGCGGGTATTACGCGTGGTTGAAGGAGCCGCTTTCCAATCGAGCCCAAGAGGATGCCAGGTTGCTTCGCCTTGTCCGGGCTTCCTTCAACGCGACCAATTCGAGGCCACATTGCGGGGCGCCGGAGGGCTGGCCACTGAATCCTGCGATCTCCATGCCTGTTCGATGTACTCGTGACTCCATCCTCCCAAAGTTTGGAGTCTCCTGGAATCCCGGGGCGGTTCAGGAGGTTTGCCGGACGGTACGTGGCGAACCGTCAAATCAGATCACCTGCCATGGCGCACAAATGTCCACTTTTACGTGGACTCGCGCATGGCCGCGGAGAAAAATATTTGGAGCGAGGTCGCTGGCCCCGGCACCGATTTAGGATTGTGCGCTCAGCCGCACGTTATTGAAGGAGCAAGACATGAACAAGCTCATGGCCGCTTCTACACTATTGCTCGCGTCGATGGCTTTTGCCGCATCGGCACAAACGAATGCCCCCGCGTCGACCGCTGTATCCTCGGACACGGGCACGCCAACGCAGGCGACGCCTCCGGCCAACAAGAAAGCCCAAAGATCGGCGAAGCAGGAAATGGTCAAGGGCACGACGGAAGCCGCCACCATGCCATCCCCCCAAAAGGTGCAACCCACGCCAGCGAAGAAAAAAACAAAGCCGACTTCCGCGGAGCGAAAGGAGCTCATGCAGGGAGTCAACAAATCGGCGTCGTCTCAGTACGGCCCTTCCGCCGCGGAAGCGTCGGCCAAGATCGATCCGAACTTGCCGAAGGCTGCCAAGCCGGACTTTTCGGATCCGACGACCCAGAAGGCGATGCAAAATCAGAAGCCTTAGCCGACCATCGACGTCGTCGGAGGCCTTCCGGCCACGTCGGCATCCCAGATCAGCCGTCAGCCTGTGATTGCGAAATCGAAATTGGTGTAAAGGGTCCGAGTACGTGCCCCGTATGACCACCGGCTCTTTCCTAGCCGTCCGCCGCCGGGCGAAGCCCTTCGGCGGACTGGCTGCCACTGAGGGCATCACCAGCCGAGGACGCCCGCGACCGTCGTGAACGAAGCAAGCCGTGCGAGCGCGCCACGCAACGGTGCCGCACGTTGATCGTGTCGGTGGCCGCTACGCCCGCGATCGTGAAAGGCGATACCGGGGCAAATCGACGTTCAGCGAGGAATCGGACGGCGTCCCGATGATCATCGCCGGGCCGGAATTGCCACGCGGAAAGGTGGGCGACGTGCCTTTGTCACACGCCGATTGCGCGCCGGCGAAACTTCATGCCGCCGGCTCGGCCCCGCTTGGCCCGCGGTCTGGCCAATCGTTGCTCGAGATCGCCAATGGCGCCGCTCCAATCGCGCCCGGTACTGTGCGAGGACCACGGGATCGGATCATCGAGCGGTGGGTTCATGCTGCGTACCGGCGAACGAGCTAGATGCCATGGGTTGTCACGATGCGGTGCCGGTTTCGGTCGTCATTCCCTGCCACAACGGGGAACGCCATCTCGCGGCGACGATCGAGAGCGTCATCGCGCAGGACGCGCCCGCATGGGAGCTCGTCGTCATCGACGACGGATCGACCGACGGCACCGCCGCGATCATCGACCGCTATCGGCAGGTCCTGGGCGAGCGCCTCGTCGCGGAAGCCGGGCCCAATCGCGGCGTCAGCGCCGCGCGCAATCGCGGCACGGCGCTGGCCCGCGGCCGCTACCTTCAATACCTCGATGCCGACGACGTGCTGCGCCCGGGCTCGCTGCGGGCGAAATTCGAGGCGCTCGAAGCATCGGGCGACGACGTCGCGTACTCCGACTGGCAGGAGCTGGTCGAGACGACGTCCGGCGCCTTCGCGGCCGGCCGCCTGCATGCGCGCCGGTGGGAGGACGTGAGTCCCGTCGCGGAAATCGCCGCGTTCTCGGACTTCTGGGCGCCGCCCGCCGCGCTCCTCTATCGCCGCGCCATAGTCGATCGCATCGAGGGCGGCTTCAGCGCGAGCCTGCCGATGACGCAAGACGGTCGCTTCCTGTTCGACGCGGTGCGCCTCGGCGCCAGGTTGCGGCATGTCGCGATGGTCGGCGCCGACTACCGGATCGCCAAGGAGCGGCGCAGCCTGTCGCAGCGCGATCGCGCCGGGTTCATGCGCGACTGGGCGCGCTACGCGTTCGACGTCGAAGCGCTCTGGCGCGCGGAGGGAGCACTCGACGACGCGCGCAGGCTCGCGCTGCTGCGAAGATTCGGCCAGACGACGCGCGCGCTCTACGAGCTCGATCGACCCGCGTTCTGGCGAATCCACCGGCACATGCAATCGCTCGACCCGGCGTTCATTCCCGCGATGCGCCCCGCGCTGCGGATCGCCGCGCGCATCCTCGGCTACCCGCGCGCCGAGGCGCTCGCGCTCGCCGGCCGCCGCGTGCGTCGCCGCATGCGCGCCGCGCGCGAATGACGGTGCGCGGGCCCGGGTCGTCCCGCGCCTAGCGGTGCATCAGGAACGTGAACGCGCGGAACGTCAGGTAGCCGATCCAGACCAGCAGCACGACGAGCGTTGCGACGATCAGCGAATCGACGAGATGGTCGCGCCACGAGCGCTCGGGCGAGTCGTCCGACGAAGCACTGACGCCGAGCATGCGCAGGTAGGCGCGCGTCCAGAACGGGAGCGGGGGCGCCTGCCGGGCGGGCGACGCCCCGCCAAGCGTGATCGGCGATGACGTGCCGAGCAGCCGATCGAGCGTGATCTCGCCGAGATCCCGCGGCTCGCGATCGTCGTCCGGTTCGAGCGACTTCGGCATGGCACGCCCCTTGGAACGCCGGGATCGCGACTGCCATCGCTTGCGGCAAGCGCCTGCCGCGACGGTCTCGTGGCGACGTGCCCGTCAACCTCGGCGAGCGCGTCCCGGCGTCGCGATTATGCCGCAGTCGCGCCGTCAGGGCTTGCCGCGCGACGCCCGCCACGCCGCCAGCACCTCGGCCTCGCGCTCGGGTGCGATACCGGCGCGCAGCTTCGCCTGACGATCAGCCGGCAGCGTGCGAAACCATGCGAGCGTCTCGGCGCTCGTTGACGCGAGGCTGCGGAACGTGAGCCCCGCCGCTTTCGCGCGGCCGATGTCGCGGCGCGCGAAACCGGCGCTGTCGCCCTCGTTGGGCACCCAGACCGGCATGTCGCTCCACGCGGAGACGTTGTGCTCCTCGAGGAATTTCGCCGGCACCCAGGTGAGCCGCGGCTCGGCATGCACGGCGGCCGCGATGCCGGCGAGCATGTCGCGCATCGACAGTGGCTGCGCGGGACCGGTCGCATTGAAGACGCCGAAGGTCCGCGCCTCGACCATCCGGATCGTCCACTCGGCGAGATCGCGCGCGTCGATGAACTGGACGAGGTCGCTGCCGTCGCCGGGCGCGAGGATGTCACCCCCTTTGGCGAGGCGCACCGGCCAGTACGTGAAGCGATCGGTGCCATCGCCCGGCCCGACGATGAGGCCCGGCCGGACGATCGTCGTGATGCCCGGGAACTGGCGCTCGGCCTCGGCCTCGCTCGCCGCCTTGAGGGGCCCGTACAGACCGCCGACGTCCTTGCGAAACGACTCCATGGTTTCCGCCAACGGATCGGTGCCGGTGTAGCGCGCGAGCGGCGCAGTCTCGTCGGCGGGCTTGTCGTTGTCCGCGTACACCGAGATCGTCGAGATGAACACGTACTGGCCGACGTGGCCTTGCAGCGCGCGGCCCGCGTCGCGCACCCAGAACGGCAGCGTCGTCGGGTTGTCGATGCACGCGTCCCATTCGCGTCCCGCGAGCGCCTTGAGGTCGCCGGCATTGCGGTCGCCGACCAGTTCCTCGACTTCGCCTTTCCACGGGTTGCCCTCGCGGCCGCGGTTGAAGATCGTCACTTTGTGGCCGCGCGCGAGCGCATAGCGCACCTGGTGGGGGCCGGTGAAGCCGGTGCCGCCGAGGATCAGGATTCTCAAGGGCTTCTCCGCGCGCGCGACGCCCGCTGCCGCGAACGCCGCGCGTGAATTCCAGGCAAACGCGGCGGCAAGGGCCGCGCGGTGGATGAACTGTCGACGGGCGATGGGCATTGACCGATCGGGCGAAATGATGTCGTCCGAGTGTCGCGCAACGATCTCACGCGCACAACGCCATTGGGGCGGCGTGCCGGTCCGTGGGGCGGATCCGCCGCGTCGCGCTGACCGGTCAACGCGGGCTTGCGGTACCGGACTCCGTCTCGGTCGCCGGCTTCGGGTACTTCCACTTGCGGTGCACCCACAGGAAGTTCTCGGGCGCGCGCTCGATCTCGGCCTCGAGGAGCGTCGCGTAGCGATCGACGATCGCGTCCTCGGGATCGTCGTCGTACGGCGGCTCGGCGATCAGGTGCAGGTGCGCGGTGTACTGGCCGCGGCGCTCGCGGCGCATCGCAACGTAGATCACCGGCGCCTCGAGGTAGCGCGCGATGAGGCCCAGGCCCGCGTAGAACGCCGTGTCCTGGTTGAGGAATCGCCGCCAGTGCTTCGGCGCCTCACGCGTCGGCGTCTGGTCGGCGAGCATCGCGAACGCGCGCGGCCCGGACGCGCGCATCGTCAGCTCATAGAGGAGGTTGTCGAGCGCGATCGGATGCCCGCCGAAGCGCGCGCGGGCGTCACGTACATAGGTGTCGACGCTCGCCACGCGCAGCGGCTTGTAGAGCGGCGCGATCGCGATGCGCAGCTCGGCGCATGCGGCCAGCACCAGCCACTCCCAGTTGCACATGTGCGCGGCCAGCAGCACCACCGACTTGCGCTCGGCGACGTAGCGGTCGATGAGCTCGCGGTTGTCGATCGTCACGCGCTTCGCGAGGTCTTCGCCGCTGGCCTGCCACCCCCAGATCGCCTCCGCGAACGTTTCGCCGAGCTGGCCGTACGCGCGGCGCAGGATCGCGGCGCGCTCCTTCTCGCTGCGGCCGGGAAACGAGCGCGCGATGTTGCCGGCCGACAGCGTGCGGTGCCAGCGCAGCACGTCGAAGGTGACGAACGCGATGACGCGGCCGAGCGCGTAGAGGAGCGGCAGCGGCCAGCGCCCCAGCGCGCGCAGGAGGAATGCCATGCTAAGCCGCGGCTAAGGGTCGCGCGAAGGATAGCGCACCGGCCGCGTCATTCCCGCGAAAGCGGGAATCCAGATTTGACGTATGACGTGGGCACGCGGTCGACTCAAGCGTCGCGTCAAGGCTGGATCCCCGCTTTCGTGGGGACGACGCGTGCTTCGGCGGACTTGCGAGCGCGGCGTCGCTGCATGCCGTCAGCGCCGTCGACCGCCCGCCCGCGCGCCGCCACCACCGCTGGAGCGCTGAATGCGCTCGGCACCCTCGGTGCGCGCGAAGCGGTCCGATTCGAGCTGGTTGTATTGCTCCGAGCCCAGCTCACGGCCGCGGAAGTTGCCGCCGCGCTCGGTCTGCCCGGACAGGTTCTGCGAGCGCGATCCCGTGGCGTGCTGCGTCGCGCCGGACAGGTTCTGGCCCGATTGGCGAGTCTCGCCCGACAGGTTGCCAGCGGTCGTTGAAGTGCGCGTCTGCCCCGACAGGTTCTGGCCGTTGCTCGGCGAATTGCGCGTCTGCCCGGAAATGTTCTGGCCGCTTTGCGAATGCGATCCCTTGTCCGGCGGCGTCACCGGATTCCACGAGCCGTTGTTCCACTCCGACCAGCCATCGGACGTGTGGCGATACACGTTGCCATTGGCGCCCGCGTACACGTTCCCGTTGCCGCCCTTGGCGACGCCGGCGCTGTTGCCGTTGGCGCCCTTCGCCCCGGCGCCCTTCGCGCCGGTGCTCGAATTGAAGCTGCCCGCGGTACCGTTGGCGTTGCTCTGGTGCTGCGTGTTCACGGTCTTGTCGGCGCCGCTGAACGTGCTCGAGCCCCAGCTTCCGTACTGGTTGTAGTTCTGGTTGGTCGAGCCCGTCACGCCGGTGCGGCCGTTGTACCAGTCGGCATTCGCCGCGCCACTGTTCGTGCCCCACGACGCGCTGCCGTGCGCATAGCCGCCGGTCGACGGGTTGTACGCCGACCATGCGCCGGCGCCGCCGTTGGGACCGTAGACCGCGCCGCCATGTGCCCACGCGCCGGTGTTCGGGTTGTACGCGGTGCCGCCGGACACGGCGCCCCCGTAAGGCCCGTAGACGGTGCCGCCGCGCGCCCACGAGCCGGTGTTCGCGTTGTACCAGGTCGTGCCGGTGAACGTGTACGGATACGGGTAATAGATCGGGATCGGCGCCGGCCAGATCACCGGGGGATAGTAGTAGCCGGTGCCGTAGACGACGACGCCGTTCGACACGTAGCCCATCTCGTAGCCGATCGTGTAGCCGTAGGTGACGGTGGTCGCGCTGTTGGCGTACACCTCGACGTAGGTCACGCGATACAGCGGGTTCGATGGCGGGATCGTGTAGATCACCGGCGGAATCGAATCGGCGAGCACCCACGTGCCGGTCGGCGACGTCGCGACGAACCACGCACCGTGGTAGCACGTGTAATACATGTTGCCGACGGCGATGACGTCGAACATCGTGTTGACCGCGTAGGTCATCGTCGTGCCCTCGATCGGCACGAACTTCGGCTCGCCGCTGTAGACGACGGTGACCTTCGTCGTCGCGCGCTCGAGCGCCGCCTGCGTCGGGATTTGCGCCTGCAGCAGCGCCGCGGCCGCCTGCGGCGTCCCCGGCACCGAGCTCAGCACCGAGCCGCGCGGGCTCGATGGCGGAATGCGCGCGAAATCGGCCGGGAGCTTGTCGGTCGTGAACGTCCACTTGCTGGCGTCCACTTGCGGCGACGAATACCAGCGACCCGCGGTCAGCAGGTAGAACTTGCCGTCGGCGGTGTCGACGAACAGGTTGGCATCGGTATTCGCGACGTAGCGCAGCGCGGTGCCGGCGATCGGCACGAGCTTGGGCGGGCCATCGGTGACGATCAGCAGCGCCGGCTGCTTGCTGATCAGGATCCGCGGCGTCGTCGCGCGCGTCAGCGATCGCCCGGGAATCTGTTTCTTGACGGCCTTGAAGTTGGCATCGGCCGGGAGCTTGGCGAACTCGGCCGGCAGCGGCGACGCAGGCTGCCACGGCGGCATGTTGCCCTGGCCCCTGAAATCCCGGGACTTGAGCCACGCGCCGTTGTCGAGCAGGTACCACGTCGTCGTGGCGTTGTCGAAGAAGAGGTCCCAGTTGGTGTTGACGGCGACGGACAGCGTCGTGCCGGTGATCGGCGCGAGCACCGGCTCGCCGTCGAACACGACGAGGCTCGCAGGGCTCGAGCTGTACGTCATGTAGGGCGAGTCATTCATGAGCTTGACCGGCTTGGCGGCGTGCTTCGACTTGTCGAGCGACAGCAGGACCGCGTCGAGCGGCACTTCCTTGTCGGCGAGCGTCGCCAGCGTGCTCTCGATGCCCCGCGCGAGCCGTTGCGCTTGCGCGGGATCGGCCGTCGGGAAATGCGAGGCCTCGAGCTTCGCCGCCGTCAGCGTGACCGTCCTCGACGCGAGGTTGGAGCGCGTCGTGAACGCGACGTCGATCGTGCCGAGCGTCGCGCGCGGCGCACCCTTCGGCGTGATCGCGAGCGCGATGCGCGTGTGCAGCGTGCGCAGGTCCGGCCACGCGATCACCTGCGGCTCGTACACGATCGCGTTGCCGTTATCGACGGCGACGGCGTGCGGCCATGCCGCAGACGCGGACGCCGGCGCGGCCGCCTGTGACACACTGGCGAATGCGATGAGCGCGATCGCGACCAGCGACGCGCAGCCGGCGCGCCACGACGAATGGCGTGGACATGAGGTCAAGGCTCTTCTCCCGGAGAGCGCGCGCGGGGCGGCGCGCCTACATCGATCGCTTCGCTTCGAACAGGTCGCGCTTGCATGGCCGCGACAGCTCGCGGAAATGCGTCTTGAGGCACTCCTTGGTCGTGCCGGGAGCGCTGCCCGCGCAATAGCGGTGCACGTCGTCTTCGCACGCCATCGCGACTTCCTTCAACTGCGACGACACCGCCTGCATGCCCTTCTGGCAATCGGGCGTCAGGTCGGTACGGTGGGCGCGCAGGCACTTGGCGATCGCGCCGCCGCCTTCCGGCACGTTCGCGCAGTATTTCTGGATGTCGCCGGCGCAGGCGGCCTTGGCGCCCTCCGCCATCGCGAACGACGACCATGCGAGCGTCACGGCGGCCATGCAGGCGGCGCCGACTTCGAACCAGCGAGCGTTGTTCATGGCGATTCCCTCGTCGTGCTGCGGCGGAGCCGACCCCGACGCGAAGTTGGCAGTCCGTGCAACGGGTCGGGAGGCTACGCCTTATCGGTCGTTTGCGCCAGCCGGCGTGCATCGCGACGGACGTTCCCACCGTTGCCACGCCGTCAACGGCGCACGCTGCGCGAACCGTATAATTCGAGCACGTTAATCGGCGCGCCTTGCGGCGCCGACCCACCCGGCTCACAGGATGCGTCCCTCGACAATCGACTGGCCGGCGGCGCTCGTCATGCTGACGATCTGGACCTACTGGATCATCGTCGGCGCGATGGTGATTCGACGCCGGCGCCGCACCCGCAAGCTGACGGGTGTGCTTCCCGAGCAGGCCGCCGAGACGGCGATGTGGGCCTTGTGGATTCCGCTCGTCGCGCTGTGGGCACTGCTGCCATGGCTCGCCGTCACGCGCGCGAGCGGGCCGTTCGCGTTGCCGCCGTGGGCGACCGGCAATGCGCTCATCGCGCTGCGCGGAGTCGCCGCACTGGTCGGCGTCGCCGCCCTCGCCGGCTCGATCCGCGCGTGGCGCGAAATGGGGAGCCATTGGACGATGGCGGTGACGCGCGACGAGCGCGGCACGCTGTTGACCGGTGGACTCTTCAGCCGCGTGCGCCATCCGATCTACGCATTCAGCATCGTGCTGATGCTGGCGACGCTCGTGGCCGTGCCGACGTGGCCGATGCTCGTGGTCGCGGCCGTGCACGTGTCGCTGATGGCGCTCAAGGCGCGCAACGAGGAACGCTTCCTGCTCGCCGCGCACGGCGAGCGCTACGCCCGCTATTGCCGCGACACCGGACGCTTCGTGCCGCGGTTGACGGGCCCGCGATGAGCGCATGCGCGACGACGCCACCGCCCTTCCGCTTTCGACGCATGACGCCGCCATAGCTCGCGTGCAACGACCGCGCTACCCGGGGGAGCTCAACCTCTTCCAACGCATGATGCTGCACTGGCGCGAGCTCCATCCGTATAACGCCGTTCACGTTGCGTTCGTCGCGCACGCGCTCGATGCCGACCGGCTGCAGCATGTCGCCTGCAACGTGCTCGAGACCGCCGGCATCGCGGGATTCGCGCTCGATCGGCGCCGCCGCCGATTCGCCTATGCGGGCGGGCCGTCGCTCGCCGATGTCACGATCGTCGCGGCGGCAGATCATCGCGGCGCCGACGAGGTCCTCGCGGCGACGATCGAGCGCGAGCTCAACCGGCCGTTCGCGATCGGCGCGCCGCTGCGCTTTTTCGCGATCGAAGCCGGAAGCGGCTTCCACCTCGGCCTCGCCTACGACCATTTCATCGCCGGCGGCGACTCGGCCGCTTCGCTGCTCGGCGTCGTGGTGGCGCGCTACATGGACGTCGCGGTCGACGCTGCCGCAGCGCGCCCGGCGCTCTATCCACCGACCTACGCGACGCTCGCGCGCCGCCATCCCATGTGGTTCGCGCGCGCGCTCGCGCGGCTGCCGGCGCTGGCAGACGCGGCGAAGCGCGTGTTCCGCTGCCGCGACCGCGATCCCGACGATCCGCGCAACGCGTTCGCGATACTGCGCGTCGACGCGGCCGCGACGACGGCGCTCCGCGCGCGCGCCACGGCGAGCGACGTCACGCTGCACGACCTCCTCGTCGCCGCGCTGATGAAGTCGCTGGCGCCGCTCGTCGCCGAGCGCGCGACCGAGCGCGAGCGGCGCGAGATCGGCGTCGCGTCGATCGTCAACATCCGCCGCGATTTCGGCGCCGCCGCCGAAGGCGCGTTCGGGCAGTTCCTCGCCAGCATGCGCATCGCGCACCCGGTGCCGGACGGCATCGGCATAGACGCGCTCGCGCGCGAGGTTCGCGCAACGACGCGGCCGTTCAAGCGCGAGCGCCTCTACCTCGCCACGCTGTTCGCGCTCCTTTTCGCGGCGCGCGCTTGGAGGTACATGTCGGTCGCGCAGCGCCGGCGCTTTTTCGCCAAGCATCATCCGGCGTGCGCAGGCGTGTCGATGCTCGGCGTCGACGCGTCGTGGCCGCCGGCGTTGCGGCCCGCCGCCGGGTACCTGCGCGGCGTATCGACCGGGCCGCTGACGCCGGCGGTGCTCGCCATCTCCGTCACCGCCGCCGAGATCACGATCGGCGTGTCGTGGCGGCCGACGGTGCTGCCGGCGGAGCTCGTCGAGCGCCTGCGCGTCGAGCTCGCGCGTTGCGCGGAGTCCGGCGGATGCTGATGCGCGCCTTAGCGGCCGCCGGGGTCGCCATGTCGTTGCTGCTCGCCGCCTGCGCGACGCCGTCGCAGCAACACGAGCGCAACGCGGGGCCGGTCGCGCCGGACAGCGTTCTCGTGTCGGCGCCGCTGTCGCCGGATCTCGAGGCGCGCATCCTCGCGATCGATCCGCGCCACGTCAGCGACGACGACGTGCGCCACGTGCTGGCGCAGGGACCGACGCCGCGCATCGTCGCGCTGCACGGCGGCATCTACCCGGTGCACCTCGTCATGGAATCGTTCGCCGATTTCCTGATCGGCATGGGCTATCCGGAGCGGGAGATCCGCGATCCGGGCTCCCACGACCTGACGCACAGCCCGTACGAGGACGCGCGCGTGCTGGCCGGCGAGATCGTCTGGTACTACGAGCACGAAGGCGTGCGGCCGATGATGGTCGGCCACAGCCAGGGCGGCATGCAGGCGGTGAAGGTGCTCTACGACCTCGCGGGGCTGCTCGGCGACAGCGTTACGGTGGTCGATCCCGTCACACACACCGATCTCGGGCGCATGACGTTCCTCGATCCGCTGACCGGCAAGACGCGCCCCGTCACTTCGTTTCGCGTGCCGTACGCGTCGTCGGTCGGCGCGGGCGGCCTCGCGTCGCTGTTGCCGAACCAGTGGATCATGGCGGAGCGCACGTTCGAGATCCCCGACACGGTCGAGGATTTCACCGGGTTCCAGATCGGCGTCGACCTGATCGCGCTCGATAACCCGCGCACCCGCGGGCGCTACGAGGCGATCGGTCGCGCGAACGTGCGCAACGTGACGCTGCCCGCCGCCTATTCCCACTACTACGTGGCCAACGTGGAACCGCTCGCCAAGGACGCGAAAACGCGCGCCTGGCTCAACGCGTGGACGCCCGCGCTCGTGGGCCACGATCCTCCCGCCGGCATCGACCCGGAGAACATCCAATGGGCGGCCGACGTCTGGTACAGCATCAAGGAGCACTGGGTGACCGAGGCGCAGAACTTCGTCCGCGCCCGCCAGGCGATGACGAAGCACTGAGCGCCCCCGGCGCCGGGGCGCGGTCCATGCCCGCGCGTCGATGGCGAGCGCACCCCTCCGCCCCGCGCGGCGAGCGCGCCGTTTGGTAAAATTCCGGGCTTCGCTCGCCCGGCCCGGCGCGAGCCCGACCCGGATCCCCATTCCCGAGGCCTCCCGTTGACTTTGGCGACCTCCCATCAGGCCGCGAGCGTTCGCGCGATGCCGCTCGCCGGCCGGACCGCGCTCGTCACGGGCGGCGCGCGCGGCATCGGCCGTGCCGCCGCGCGCAAGCTCGCGGCCGCCGGCGCCGACGTCGTCGTCAACTACTACAACAGCCACGACGAGGCCGAGGCGCTGTGCGCGGAGCTGCGCGCCATGGGACGGCGCGCGCTCGGCGTGCAGGGCTCGGTCGCCGACGTCGCCAGCGTCGACGACATGTTCGCGGCGATCGCCGCCGAATTCCCGCGGCTCGACATCGTCGTCAGCAACGCCGCGAGCGGCGTGCTCAAGCCGGCGATGGAAATGACGCTCAAGCACTGGCGCTGGTGCATGGAGACCAACGCGTTCGCGCTCAATCTCCTCGCCCAGCGCGCGGTGCCGATGATGCCCGAGGGCGGCCGCATGCTCGCGATGTCGAGCCTCGGCGCATCGCGCGCGATCCCGAACTACGCGTTCATCGGTGCGTCGAAGGCGGCGCTCGAGGCGCTGGTGCGCTCGCTCGCGCAGGAGCTCGGGCCGCGCGGCATCCGCGTCAACGCGGTGAGCGCGGGCGTGGTCGACACCGATGCGCTCGCCTACTTCCCGAACCGCGACCGGCTGATCGCCGAGTACGCGGAGCGCACGCCGGCGGGGCCGACGCTGACGCCGGAAAACGTCGCCGATGCGATCTATCTCCTCTGCCTGCCGGAGGCCGACAAGATCACCGGCCAGACGATCGTCGTCGACGGCGGCTTCGCGATCTCGGGCTGAGGGGGCGACCGCGCATGGCACTCGCGTCCGGCCTTTCCGGCAAGACCGCCCTCGTCACAGGCGGCAGCCGCGGCATCGGCCGCGCGATCGTCGAGACGCTCGCCGCCGACGGCGCGCGCGTGACGTTCTTCTACCGAGGCAACGCCGGGGCCGCCGACGACGTCGTCGCGACGGCGGGCGCCGCCGGCTGCGCGGTGCGCGCGGTGCAGGTCGACGTTCGCGACATGGCGGCGTGCACGGCGGCGGTCGAGTCGATCGTCGAGGCCGACGGCGGCATCGACGTGCTCGTCAACAACGCCGGCGTCGTCCGCGACAACGTGCTGACCGGCATGTCCGACGACGAGGTCCGCGACGTCATGGACACGAACGTCGGCGGCGTGTTCAACGTCACGCGCGCGGTGGCGCCGTTCATGGTGTCGCGCCGACGCGGCGTCATCGTCAACTTGAGCTCGGTGTCGGCGTCGCGCGGCGGCCGGGGCCAGACCAACTACGCGGCGAGCAAGGGCGCGATCGAGGCGTTTACGCGCGCGCTGGCGGTCGAGCTCGCGCCGCGCAGGATCCGCGTCAACGCGGTCGCGCCCGGCGTGATCGACACCGAGATGTCGCAGGCGGTGCGCGACGCCGCGGGCGACGAGGTAAAGTCACGCATATTGCTGCGTCGCTTCGGCGCGCCGCAGGACGTCGCCAACGCCGTATGGTTCCTGGCGTCCGACCTCGCGGCCTATACGACCGGCGACGTCGTGCACGTCGACGGCGGGTTCAAGATGGAATGACGGGGGAATCGATCTCATGGAATTCAGCAAGCAGGAAATCGACGCGGTCTATCCGAAAGTGGCGGAAGTCATCGCCGATGCGCTCGGCTGCGAGGTCGAGGATGTCAAGCCAGACTCGTCGCTGATCGAGGACCTGGACGCCGAGTCGATCGACTTCCTCGACCTCGTGTTCCGGCTGGAGCGCGCGTTCAAGGTGAAGATCCCGCGCGGCAAGATCGTCGAGGACGCGCGCGGCGACCTCTCCGAGGCCGAGTTCGAGCAGAAGGGCATCGTCACGCCCGCCGGCCTCGAGCGGTTGCGCACGTTCCTGTCCGAGGTGCCGGCCGACCGCTTCAGGACGCCGCAAAAGGCGGTCGACATCCCGCGGCTCTTCACGCCGATGACGTTCTGCAAGGTCGTGCTGCGCGCGCAGAAGAGCGCGCCCGCGGCCTGACCCGGGCACGCATGGGCGGGCGCTACGCGGCGTTCACGTTCTGCGATCGCATCACCGAGCACGTGCCGGCGCGCCGCGCGCGCGCGACCTTCGCCGTGCCGCCGTCGCTGCCGGGCTTTTCGCCGTGCCTCGTCGCCGAGGCCACCGGCCAGCTCGCGGCGTGGGTGTCGATGGCGCACATCGGCTTTCGTGGCCGCCCGGTCGCGGCGCTCGCGCGCGACGTGCGCATCCACGGCGAGGTGATGCCGGGCGACACGCTGTCGCTCGAGGTCGACATCGAGAGCTGCGACGCCGAGGCGGTGTTCTACCAGGGCCGCGCGCATGTCCGCGGCCGCCTCGCGGTGGAGCTCGTCGACTGCCTCGGCCCGATGCTGCCGCAGGATGAATACGACTCGGCCGACGATCTCGCGCGCGAGTTCGCGTGCCTCACCGGCGAAGGCGAGACGCCGCTGCGCTTCGGCGGCGTCGGCGAGCACGCGCTCGACACGCTGGACGCGGGCGCCGACGCGCGCACCGCGAGGCTGCACGTGCCGCGCAACGCGCCGTACTTCGCCGATCACTTCCCGCGGCGCGCGGTGTTCCCGGCGACGCTGCTCCTCGATCACGCGATCCGCGTCGCGACCGAGCTCGTCGACGCCGATCCCGCGCAGCCGCTACGCCCCGCGCATGTGCAGAACGTCAAGATGCGCGACTTCATCCACCCCGGCGAGGACGTGCTCCTCGCGGTGACGCGCGCCAGGCCCCGCGAAGGCGAGGACGCGCGCGTCAAGCTCGCGGCGACAATCGGCGAGCGCACGATGGCGACCGCGCAGATCGCGTTCGCGCACGCCGGCGTGGTGCTCGCATGAGTGCCTGGTGAGCACCGCCGGGCCGCCCCAAGTTGCTCGCCCCCCCGATGGGGGAGGCGAGCGAAGCTCGCTTCGGGGGGCGTCATGAGGTTGAGGCGTGTCGCCATCACCGGCGTCGGCCTCGTCACGCCGGTCGGCAACGACGTCGCGACGTCGTGGGCGGCGCTGCAGGCCGGCCGCTCCGGAGGCGCACCGATCGAGCAGTTCGACGCGAGCGGGTTCTCGACGCGGATCGCCGCCGAGGTCAAGGGCTTCGACGTCGACGCGGCGATCGACGACCGCAAGCTGCGCAAGTTCCTGAGCCGCCCGCACGGCTTCGCCGTCGCCGCCGCCGACGAGGCGCTGCGCGACGCCGGCATCGCGCCCACGCCCGCGACCGCCACGCGCTGGGGCATCGCGGTCGGCACCGGCATGATGGGCGTGCCGTACGCGGATCTCGCCGAGGTGCACGATCACAGCGCGCCCGCAGGCGAGCTCGAGGTCGCGAAGCTCGTCGACGATCCGTCGGCCAACGACCCGATGGTGTTCTGTCGCAGCCAGTCGTCGGCAGGGCTGTCGGCGCTGGCGCGGCGCTACGGCATCCGCGGCTACGCGTCGTCGGTGCACACCGCCTGCGCGTCCGGCGGCCAGGCGGTCGGTACGGCGATGAAGCTGATCCGCCGCGGCAACGCCGATTGCGTGCTGACCGGCGGCTTCGACTCGATGGTCAACCCGGTCGGCCTGGCAGGGTTTTGCCTCCTGTCCGCGGTCTCGCCCGACAACGACACGCCCACGCGCGCGAGCCGGCCGTTCGACATCACCCGCAACGGCTTCCTGCTCGGCGAAGGCGCGGGCTTCCTCGTGCTCGAGGAATGGCAGGCGGCGAAGCGGCGCGGCGCGCACATCTACGCGGAGCTGGCCGGCGACGGCAACTCGCTGTCGAGCTACCGGATCACCGACTCGCCGCCCGACGGAGACGGCCCGATCCAGGCGATGCGCCAATCGCTCGCCAACGCCGGCATGACGATCGACGACATCGACTACATCAACGCGCACGGCACGTCGACGCCGATGAACGACCGCAGCGAGTCGGCGGCGATCCTGCGCGTGTTCGGCGAGCGCTGTGCCGACATCGGCGTATCGTCGACCAAGAGCTCGATGGGCCACCTGATCGCCGCCGCGGGCGCGGTCGAGTCCGTCGTGTGCGCACTCGCGATCCGCGACGGGACGATGCCGGTCAACGCCAACCTAACCGAGGTCGACCCGGATTGCGCGCACTTGAACCTCGTGCGCGACACGCCGCGGCATGGACGCATCCGCGCCGCGCTGTCGAACTCGTTCGGCTTCGGCGGCTCGAACAGTTGCGTCGTGTTCCGCCATCCGGGCGAGACCGAGGCGCTGATCGCCGCCGGCGGCTGACATGGCGCGCGCCATCATCACCGGCACCGGCGCGATCTCGTCAGCCGGGCAGACGCCCACCGAGATCCTCGACACGATCCTCGCGGGGAAGAGCGTCCTCGCGCCGATCGCGACCTTCGACGCATCCGCGCTGCCGGCGTCGCTCGCCGGCGAGGCCGGTGGCAGCGACCTGCGCAAGCTGCTGCCCGACCGCAAGCTGATGAAGTTCATCCGCCGCACCGACGTGTTCGGCATTCATGCGGCGGCCAGCGCCATCGAGGCGTCCGACGTGCACGCGTGGCGCGAATCGCTCGACGCCGAGGACGCCGTGCGCGTCAGCGACCGCTTCGGCTGCATCGTCGGATCGGGCGGCGGCACGTTCGACAGCCAGTACGACTATTTTCCGCTGATGACCGTGGCGCGGGACGACCTCCACGCGTTCGGCGAGGAGCTGTCGGCCAACGTCAGCCCGATGTGGCTGTTGCGCTCGCTGCCCAACAACGTGCTGTGCCACGTCGGCATCACGCACAACCTCAAGGGCACCAACGCCTGCATCACCCATCACAGCATCAGCGGCACGCTGGCGCTGTGCGAGACGCTCGAGGCGCTGCGCGCCGACGAGGCCGACCGCATCGTCGCGGTGGGCCACGACGCGCCGATCGAGCCGCAGAACCTCCTCTACTACTACCGCGCGGGCCTCGTATCGCCCGACGGGCTGCGGCCGTTCGACGCGTCGCGCAACGGCACGATCTTCGGCGAGGGCGCTGCGGCCATGGTCGTCGAGACCGAGGCGGCGGCCGCCGCGCGCGGCGCGCCGCGGCGCGGCGAGATCCTCGGCAGCGGGTCGGCTTCGGAAGCGCTCGGCATCCTCGCGATCGGCGCCGACGGCGACGGGCTCGCGCGCGCGATCACGCTGGCCCTCGACGACGCCGGGGTCGCGGCGCAGGATATCGGCATGATCGTCGGCCACGCCAACGGTACGTCGAGCTCGGACGCGAGCGAGGCGCGTGCGATCGCCCGCGTATTCGGCGCGGCGATGCCACCCGTCACCGGCTTCAAGTGGGCGTTCGGGCACTTGCTCGCCGCCTCCGGCGCGCTCGAGGCGGTGATCGCGCTCGAGGCGCTGCATCGCGGCGTCGTGCCGGGCATTGCCACGCTGGCCTCGCTCGATCCCGACTGCGCCGGGCTGCGCGTGTCGCGCGACACGCGCGCGACACGCAGCGACACGGCGCTCGTGCTGTCACGCGGCTTCGGCAGCACCAACACCGCGCTCGTCATCCGCGTGTGAATTCAACGGCGCACGGATAGGCACCACGATGGATCGCGCCCCGACTCCACGCTGCGGCATCGACAGCGTCGAGATCGCGCGCATCGAGCGGCTCCTCCGCGATACGCCGCGCGAGGACCTCGCGAAGCTCTTCTCCGACACCGAGCTGCGCGACGCCGGCGAGGGCCACGGCCGCGCCGCGAGCCTCGCCGCGCGCTTCGCCGCCAAGGAAGCGTGCCTCAAGCTCTTCCCGCGCGAGACCGCGCTCAATACGATCGTCGCGGCCGACTTCGCGGTGGCGCGCGGCGCATTCGGCGCGCCCGAGGTCGTCGCGTCGCCGGCGGCCACCGCCGTGATGCAGCGCCACCGCGTGCTGCGCATCGGCCTGTCGCTGACGCACGACCGCGTCAGCGCGTCGGCGGTGGCGATCGGCGAATACACGCCGGTGACCGCGCCGCTCGTCGGCAAGCTCTTCTACCATCTCGTGCCGATGCGCCGTGGCGTCATCCTCGCCAATCTCGCGCGCGTGTTCGGCGACACGCTGCCGCGCGCGGACATCGTGCGCCTCGCGCAGGCGCACTACCGGCACCTGCTGCGCGTGTATGCCGGGTTCTTCCTGTTCCTGCTGGTGCCGCAGAAGCGCCGCGCGTCGCGCGTGCGCGTCGAGAACACCGAGGCGCTCGCGCACGCGCTCGACCTCGGCAAGGGCGCGATCATCGTCACCGGCCATTTCGGCAGCTGGGAGGTGGCGACGACGGCCGGCCTGGCGGCGTTCCCGCACATGCGCGGCCGCTTCCATTTCGTGCGCCGCCCGATCAAGCCGCGTTGGCTCGACACGCTCGTCAACTGGCATTTCCGCGACGCCGGCTTCGGCATCGTCGCCAAGCGCGGCGGCCTCGACGCCATTGTCGAGCGCCTCGAGCATGGCGACATCGTGGTGTTTCCGTTCGACCAGCACGCCAAGGGCCGCGACGGCATCCCCGTCGAGTTCTTCGGCCATCCGGCGCGCACGTTCAAGAGCGTCGCCGTCATCGCGCTCGCCACCGGCGCGCCGGTGCTGCCCGCGGCGAGCTGGCGCGAGCCCGACGGCTCGCACGTGCTGCGCTTCGAGCCGGCGATGACGCTGATCGAGGACGACGACACGTCGGCGGCGATCCGCCGCAACACGCGCGCCTACAACGCCGTGCTCGAGCGCCTGGTGCTGCGCCATCCCGAGCAGTGGTACTGGGCGCACCGCCGCTGGAAGGACGCCGGCGACGAGCGCGCGCCGCGCGCGCAGCCGGCTTGAGCGCGCGGCGTGCGTCGCGTACAGTGCCGGTGCCCAGTACGCCGCCGCTGAACGAATGGCGCGATCCAACCGATCGCACGCCGCGCAACCGATGAAGCGTCTTCTTCTCGCCCTCGCCTGCCTCGCTGCCCTGACGGGCTGCATCCCGATCGGCTTTCGCGCGTCGACGCAGTCGATCGTGCCGCCCGCGTGGTCGGCCATCGCCACGCCCGCGCCGGCGCCGGCGCCCGGGCCAGCGAGCATCGCCGCGCACTGACACGCGGCGCTCCACCACTGCCGGCGCCGCAGGGTGCGTCGCGTCGGCCGCGCTGCGCACATTCGTGCACGCCCTCGGCGCAAGCGCGCAAATGCACGTCGACCGAGCGTCGCGCGCGGCGCCGTCCGGCTTTGCGAACGCGGCGCGATTGGTTATCCTGCATGCTGCGAGGACGACGAACGATCGCCCCGCGCATCGCCATCCCGGAGAATCCCACGTGTCCATCGCATCACGACATCGCCTGCGCGCGCTTGCGCCGCTCGCATTCGCCGCGCTCGCGGCCCTGTCGACGCTCGCGCGTGCCGCCGATCCCGTCGAGCTGCAGCTCCTGTTCCCGATCGCCGTGGGCGGCCCGCTCACGCAGATCATGGACAAGCTCACGGCGCGCTACCACGCCACGCATCCCGGCGTCGAGGTCAAGGCCATCTACTCGGGGACCTACGACGAGACGATGACCAAGGCGCGCGCGCAGTTCAAGGCGGGCCAGCCGCCCGACGTGCTGATCGCGAGCGCCGTCGAGCTCTTCAACCTGCGCGACCTCGACATGATCGTCGCGTACGAGGACGCCCTCAAGGGCAGCGACACGAGCTGGACCAAGCGCTTCTACGAGGCGTTCATGGTCAACAGCACGCAGGACGGCAAGACCTGGGGCCTGCCGTTCCAGCGCTCGACGATCATCCAGTACTACAACAAGGACGCGTTCCGCAAGGCGGGCCTCGACCCGGACCACCCGCCGGCGACGTGGGAGGAGCTTCGCGACATGGCGCTCAAGCTGCGCGACGCGGGCGGCGTCAAATTCGGCCTGCAGATTCCTTCGGACAACTTCGGCGACTGGCTGTTCTCCGCGCTGGCGTGGCAGAACGGCCTCGCGCTGGTGAGCCCCGACGGCAAGCACGCGTACTTCAACGACCCGCGCGCCGTCGAGGCGTTGCAATACTGGGTCGACCTCGGCAAGGCCGGCGCGGTGCCGAAGGGCTCGGTGTCGTGGGCGACGACGCCCAAGGACTTCATCGAAGGCAAGGTCGCCATGATGTGGACCACCACCGGCAACCTCACCAACGTGCGCAAGCAAGCGAAGTTCGACTTCGGCGTGTCGCCGCTGCCGGCTCATCGGCAGCCCGGCTCGCCGACCGGTGGCGCCAACCTCTATGTGTTCAAGACCGGCGATACCGCCAAGGAACGCGCCGCGGCCGAGTTCGCCAAGTGGATGAGCGATCCCGAGCAGGCGGCGGAATGGAGCATCGCCACCGGCTACGTCGGCTCGAGCCAGGCCGCGTACGACACGCCGGCGATGAAGGCTTACGTCGCATCCTTTCCCGCGGCGGTCGTCGCGCGCGACCAGCTCGCGCACTACACGCGCTCGCTCGGGCTGCACGGCAACGGTCGCGCCACGGCGGCGCTGTCCGACGCCATCCAGGCCGCGCTGACCGGCACCAAGACGCCGAAGGAGGCGCTCGACGGCGCGCAGAAGACCGCCGACGGCGTGCTCGCCCGCTTCCAGAAATAGCGTGGCGGCCGCGCGGCGCAGGCTCGACCGGGGATGTCGCGGACGTCGGTGATCGCGGCCGGCGCCGCCGCGGTGCCGGGCACTGCGGCGGCGCGCGCGCGGCGCGACACAATAGGCGGCTGGGCGCTGGTCGCGCCGTCGCTCGTGGTCATCGCCGCGTTCACGCTCTACCCGGTCGTGCTGTCGCTGGTGCACGCGTTCACCGCGCCGCGCGGCGGCGTCACGCTGCAGCAGGTGCACGCGATGGTCGACGACGAGGTCCTGCACAAGGTCTTCGTCAACAACCTGGTCTTCGCGGCCGTCACCGTGCCGGCGAGCATCGTCATCGCGCTCGCGATGGCACTGTGGGTCAACGGCAAGATCCGCGGCCGCGCCTTCCTGCGCCTCGCCTTCTTCACGCCCACCGTGCTGCCGATGGTCGCCGCGGCGAGCATCTGGCTGTACTTCTACACGCCATCGTACGGCCCGATCGACCGGCTGCTCCACGTGTTCGGGCTGCCGGGCCACAATTGGCTCGGCACGCCAGAGACCGCGCTGCCGGCGATCATGGTGGTGACGATCTGGAAGGAAGCCGGCTTCTTCATGATCTTCTACCTCGCCGGGCTGCAGAACATGGCGCCGGAGCTCGAGGAGGCCTCGCGCCTCGAGGGCGCGTCGGCGTGGTACCACTTCCGCCGCGTGACGCTGCCGCTCCTGATGCCCACCACGCTCTTCGTCATGGTCGTCGCGATGACCGCGTCGTTCAAGCAGGTCGAGCACATCTTCGTCATGACGCGCGGCGGCCCCGACAACGCGAGCAGCCTCTTGCTCTACTACATCTACAAGGTCGCGTTCACGTTCTATGACGAGCACTACGCAGCGGTGCTGACCCTCGTGCTGGTCGCCACGTTGCTGCTGCTGGCGTTCCTGCAGTTCCGCGTGCTCGAGCGGCGCATCCACTACCGATGAGGACGACCGACTCGACACGCTGGACCGGCGCGCTGCGGGCGCTGTCCGCCGCCGCGGCATGGCTATGCGCGCTGGCGTGGCTCGCGCCGCTCGCCTACGCGCTGTGGGCGTCGCTGCACGGTGCCGCCGACGAGACGCGCTTCGCGCTCGACGCGCCGTGGACGCTCGCCAATTTCGTCGATGCCTGGCACGCGGCGCCGTTCGGCCGGTACTACGTCAACACGGTCCTGCTGGTGCTCGGCATCCTCGTCGTGCAGCTCGTGCTCAGCACGCTCGCCGCGTACGCCTTCGCCACCGTGCCGTTCCGCGGCAGCGGCATCGCGTTCTGGCTCGTGCTCGTGCAGCTCGTCATCGCGCCCGACGTGCTCATCTCGGAGAACTACAACACGATGGCGAAGCTCGGCCTCGTCGATACGCTGGCGGCGATCGGCCTGCCGTTCTTCGCGAGCGCTTTCGCGATCTTCCTCCTGCGCCAGGCGTTCAAGTCGGTGCCGAAGGAGCTCGACGAGGCGGCCGAGATCGAGGGCTGCTCGCGGCTCTTGCGACTGTGGAAGGTGTACGTGCCGCTGGCGCGACCGACCTACGTGGCGTTCGCGCTGGTGTCGGTCGCCGCCCACTGGAACATGCTGCTGTGGCCGATCGTCGTCACCAACCGCCCCGAGAGCCGGCCGCTGACCGTGGGGCTCGCGATATTCGCCGGTCAGGAAGCCGGCGTCAGCTGGTCGATGCTTTCGGCGGCGACGGTGATCATCATCGCGCCGCTGCTCGTCGCGTTCCTCGTGTTCCAGCGCCAGTTCGTGCAGAGCTTCATGCGCGCCGGCATCCGCTGAGCGGGACGTTCCCCCGCGGCGTGCGCGCCGGCTAAAGCGATTCGGTCTCCGCGGCGCGCGGGCGCCAGACGAGCAGCCTCGCCTCGATCTTCGTCACCAGCGTGTCGAGGATCAGCGCGCAGATCGTCAGCACGACGATGCCGGCGAACACCGTGTTGATGTCGAATGTGCCCTCGGCCTGCAGGATCAGGTAGCCGATGCCCTTGGCCGAGCCGAGGTATTCGCCGACGACCGCGCCGACGAATGCCATGCCGACCGACGTGTGCAGGCTCGAGAACACCCAGGACGTCGCGGACGGCAGGTAGATGTGGCGCAAGAGCTGGCCGCGCGACGCGCCCAGCATCCGCGCGTTGGCGAGCACCACCGGGCTCACCTCCTTGACGCCCTGGAACACGTTGAAGAACACGATGAAGAACACCAGCGTGACGCCGAGCGCGACCTTGGACAGGACGCCCAGGCCGAACCACACGGCGAAGATCGGCGCGAGGATCACGCGCGGCATCGCGTTCATCGCCGTGATGTAGGGCTCGGCGATCGCCGAGGCGAGCGGCGACAGCGCGAGCCACAGTCCGACGCCGAGCCCGATCAGGCTGCCGATCACGAACGCGAGCAGCGTCTCCCACAGCGTGATCGCGAGGTGCGGCCAGATCTTGCCGGTCACGAACCATTCGATGACGACGCGCACCACCTTGAGCGGCTCGCCGAAGAAGAACGGCGGCAGGACCTTGGTGGTGGTGAGGAGCCACCACATGAAGAACACGAATGCCGCCAGCGCGACGTGGATCGCCGCGAGGCCCGCGCGCGACAGGCGCAGCTCAGTGCTTCGCTTGCGCATAGCCTTTCAGCACCTCGCCGCGCAGCACCTGCCAGATCGCCTCGTGCAGCTCGACGAAGCGCGGCGTCAGGCGGATCTCCGCGACGTCGCGCGGCCGCGGCAGGTCGATCGCGAACTCGCCGATCGGATGCGTGCCCGGCCCCGCCGCCAGCACGACGACGCGGTCTGACAGCGAGATCGCCTCCTCGAGGTCGTGGGTGATGAAGAGCACCGACTTGCGGTTGGCCGACCAGAGCTCGAGGAGCTCGTTCTCCATCAGCTGCCGGGTCTGGATGTCGAGCGCCGAGAACGGCTCGTCCATCAGCAGGATCTCGGGGTCGAGGATCAGCATCTGCGCCAATGCCACGCGCTTGCGCATGCCGCCCGAGAGCTGGTGCGGATAGCGGTCCTCGAAGCCCGCGAGGCCGACGCGCGCGAGCCACTCGCGCGCGCGCGGCGCGGCCTCGGCGCGCTTCGCCCCGCCGAACTCGAGGCCCGCGGCGACGTTGGCGAGCGCGCTGCGCCACGGCATCAGCGCGTCGGCCTGGAACATGTAGCCGGCGCGGCGGTTGAGGCCCTCCAGCGGCGCGCCGTCGACCATCACCGTGCCCGACGACGTGTCGAGGAGCCCCGCCGCGAGGTTGAGCAGCGTCGACTTGCCGCAGCCCGTCGGGCCGACGACCGACACGAACTCGCCGGGCGCGATGGCGAGCGTCGTGTCGCGCACCGCCGTGTAGCGCTCGCCGCCGCCGCGCGCCGCGAACGTGCAGGTGACGGCGTCGAACGCGAGCGCCGCCGTCGCGCCCGCCGCGGTCACTTGTATTTCTGCGCGGCCTTCTGCTGGAAAGCCATGTCCACGGTCTTGGCGATGTCGACCTTGAAGCCCTTGAGGCCGGGGTCGAACGTCGTCAGCACGCGCGCGACGTTCTGCCCCGCCTCGAGGCTGATCGAGCCGTCGTGCTGGAAGCCGGCGAGGTTCTTCTCGAGCGACGCCTTGTACGCCGCGCGATCGGTATAGAACTCCTTCGGCACGGCGTCGACGATCTGGTCGGGTGTCGACGCCTGGATGAAGCGCAGCGCGTGCACCATCGCGTTGACCACCGCCTGCGCGGTCTTCGGGTTCTTCTTGGCGAACTCGACCGGCGCATAGATGCAGCCCGCGGCATAAGCGTTGCCGTAGATCTCGGCGTTGCCCTTGGCGGTGCGCGTGTCGACGACCGGCACGATCGTGCCGTCGGCCTCGAGCAGCGAGATCACCGGGTCGAGGTTGGACAGCGCGTCGATCTCGCCGCGCTTCATGATCGCCACGGCACCTGCGCCGGCGCCGACGCCCACGAACGCCGCCGCGTCCGGCGGCAGTCCGGCCTTGGCGAGCAGGATGTCGACGAACATGTTGGTCGACGAGCCCGGCGCCGTGACGCCGATCTTCATGCCCTTCAGGTCGGCGCCCGACTTGTACGCGGCCGCCTTCGCCTTCGACATGCCGAGCACGATGCCCGCGTACTTGCCCTGCAGCACCAGCGCCTCGATCGGCTGGCCCTTCGCCTGCTGCGTGATCGTGTGCTCGTAAGCGCCCGAGACGATGTCGACGCTGCCGCCGAGCAACGCCTGCAGCGCCTTCGCGCCGCCCGGGAAGTCGAGGATCTCGACGTCGAGGCCTTCCTGCTTGAAGTACCCCTTCTGCTCGGCGATCGTCAGCGGCAGGTAGTAGAACAGCGGCTTGCCGCCGACGCCGATCGTGAGCTTCGATTTCTCGAGGCCCTGGGCCGAGGCCGGCATCGCCGCCAGGGCCGCGGACATGACTGCAAGCGCGATGAGCGCAACCACACGTCGCATGGATCGTTCCTCCGCAATCCGCGGGCGGATGCCCCGCGCTGGGCGCTTATTGTAACCGCCGGCGCGCGACGCGCCGGCGCAGCGACCCGCCCGCTACAGGCGCACGGTGGCGCGCGCCGGCGCGCGTGCGATGACGCGCCCGGCGCTCGCCGTGAGGTTGCCGCCGCCGCCGAAGCGGCGCAGGTGGCGGATGCGCGGCGCGATGCGCGCGCCGACGCGCATCACCGGGTTCGACGCCGCGAGCCCGCGCTCGCGCTCGCGCGCGGCGACGCGCGCGCGCGCGATGTCGAACGCGGCGGCGAGCGAGTCGCTGCGCGCGAAACCCTGCGCGAACAGCGCGTCGCCGAAGAACGTCGGGTCGCCGCGGCCCGCGCAGCCGAACGACGGGCGATCGCCGTCCGACGCCGCGATCACCGCCGTGTGGTCGTCGGCGAGGACGTCGGCATAGGCGCCGGGATAGCACGCGGCGACGATGACGATCCGCCACGCGAAGCCCGCGCCGTCGAGCAGACTCTTGAGCCCCGCGGGCGTCAGTGCGACGAGGTCGAGCGGCGGCAGCGTGCCGTCGATGCGGCCGCGCCGGCCACCCGTCGCGCCGATGTAGAGCATCAGGATGTCGTCGTCAGGATCGGCGGCGGCTGCGATCTCGGCGAGCGTCTCGCGCAGGTTGCTGACCGTCGCGAACGGCAACGTCAGCAGCGTGCCGGGATCGTTGCGCAGCACGATCGAGCGGCCCTTCGTATCGAGGCGCTCGTCGACGATCTCCTGCACGCGCGCCATGTGCGCCGTCCAGGCGCTGTCGGCGCCATCCGGCGCATACGCGACGAAATAGAGGTTGGGCGCGCCCGGGTCGCGGTCGTCGAGGTCGGCGAGCGCATCGTCGAGCAGCTGCGCTTGTGCTGCGAGCACGGGCTCGGATGCAGCGTTGATCGTGCCGGCGGCACCGGTCGCCACGCCGCGGAACCACGGCATGTCGTCGACGAAGAGCGGCGACAGCACGAGCGGCAGCGCGAGCGCGAAGCCGCCGGCGCCGGCCAGCATCCAGCGCCGCCGTGGCGGCGCGTCGGCGACGAGCGCCACCGTGCGCACCAGGATCGCGACGATCCACGCGAGGATCGCGTAGCCCACCATGTTGGCGGCATCGGTCCAGTACGCGGCGCCGGCGTTCGCCGCGTATTGCACGATCTCGACCCAGGGCCACGCCGCGAGCACGACGACGACGATCGCCAGCCCCGCACCGGCGCGGCGCAGCATCGCCTGCACGAGAAGCGCGCACGCGCCGAGCAGCGCGATGCCGGCGAGCTCCTTGCCCGCGGCGAGCCACTGCAACGACGCGAGCGGGCCGGCCTGCAGGCGGTCGCCGGCGACGTCGATCGCGCAGGTGAGCGCGAACAGCAGCACGAGTTGAACGGCATCGATGCGGAACGCGAGCCGCCCGACCGGCAGGAACAGCGCGAGCCGCAGCCCGGCGCCGAGGTTGCGCGCCAGCGCGCGAAGCGTGTAGCCCAACCGCGCGCTCACGACGCGATCGCGTGGCGCGCGATGTAGTCGCGCACCTTGCCCGCGTCGGGCGGCAGGCGCGTGACCTTCTGCGGGCGTGCCTCGAGGCCGTCGTACGCGGCGGGACGCGCCGGCGTCCGCCCGAGCGCTTCACGAATCGTCGCCGCGAACTTGGCCGGCAGCGCCGTCTCGATGGCGACGAGCGGCACACCGGCCTCGCGATGGCGCAGGCCGACTGCGAGGCCGTCGGCGGTGTGCGGGTCGACCGTCACGCCGTAGCGCGCGTGCACGTCGCGGATCGTCGCGATGCGGTCGGCGTGCGTGCTGCTGCCCGATACCATCGCCGCCTCGCGGACGTTCGCCCAGTACGGCGTCGCCGCGAGGTCGAAGCGGCCCCCGCTCGCCAGCGACTGCCACAACGCGCGCACGGCGCCGTCGTCGCGCCCGCAGACGTCGGCGATGAAGCGCTCGAAATTGGACGCCTTGGCGATGTCCATCGACGGGCTCGACGTCGCGTGCGTCTCGGCGGCGCCGCGCGGCCGGTAGACGCCGGTGCGGAAGAACTCGTCGAGCACGTCGTTCTCGTTGGTGGCGACGATCAGACGCCGGATCGGCAGGCCCATCGCGCGCGCCACGTGGCCGGCGAACACGTTGCCGAAGTTGCCCGACGGCACGACGAAGTCGACGACCTCGGCGTTGCTGCGCGTCGCGGCGAAGTAGCCCTTGAAGTAGTAGACCGCCTGCGCGGCGATGCGCGCCCAGTTGATCGAGTTGACGGCGCCGATCGCGTACAGCGACTTGAAGTCGGCGTCGGCGTTGATCGCCTTGACGATGTCCTGGCAGTCGTCGAACGTGCCGTCGATCGCGAGGTTGTGGATGTTGGGCGCGTGGATCGAGTACATCTGCGCCTGCTGGAACGCGCTCATCCGCCCCCACGGCGACAGCATGAACACGGCCGCGCGCGCCTTGCCGAGCATCGCCACCTCCGCCGACGACCCGGTGTCGCCCGACGTCGCGCCGACGATGTTGAGCGCGCGGAACTCGCGCCCCAGCGTGTATTCGAACAGCGCACCGAGGAGCTGCAGCGCGATGTCCTTGAACGACAGCGTCGGCCCGTTCGACACGTGCAGCAGGTGCAGCCCCGGCTCGAGCGTCGTGAGCGGCGTGATCGCGTCGCTGCCGAAGCGCTTCGCCGTGTACGTGCCCGCGACGAGCGTGCGCAGGTCCGAGGGCTCGATGTCGTCGGCGTAGCGCGCGAGGATCGCGCAGGCGAGGTCGGGATACGCGAGGCCGCGCATCTCGGCGAGCTCGCCGGCGCCGATGCGCGGGTACGCGCGCGGCAGCGCGAGGCCGCCGTCGGGCGCGAGGCCCTCGAGCAGGATCGCCGAGAAGGGCTGCGGCGCGTCGCGCCAGGCACCGCGGGTGGAGACGTAATCCATGTCAGGCGAGCGATTCGAGCCGCAGGCGCACGATCGGGCCGCGCACCGTCGCCAGCGACTCGATCCGCGCGATCGCGTCGACGACGCGCTTTTCCAATGTCTCGTGGGTGAGCAGGATGATGTCGGTCTGGTCCTCGCCTTCCGACGGCTCCTTCTGGATCATCGCGTCGATCGAGATGTCGCGGTCGGCGAGGATGCGCGTGATGTCGGCGAGCACGCCGGGCCGGTCGTCGACGGTGAGGCGCAGGTAGTAGCTCGTGCGCACCTCGCCCATCGGCAGCACGGCGAGGTCGGAGAGCTGGTCGGGCTGGAACGCGAGGTGCGGCACGCGATGGTGCGGATCGGCGGTGTGCATCCGCGTGACGTCGACGAGGTCGGCGATGACCGCCGAGGCCGTCGGCTCGGCGCCCGCGCCGGCGCCGTAATAAAGCGTCGCGCCGACGGCGTCGCCCTTCACCAGGACGGCATTCATCGCGCCCTCGACGTTGGCGATCAGCTGCCGGCGGGGTATCAGCGTCGGGTGCACGCGCAGCTCGACGCCTTCCGCGCGGCCGTCGCCGGCGGGCACGCGGCGCGTGATGCCGAGGAGCTTGATCCGGTAGCCCAGCTCCTCCGCGTAGCGGATGTCCTCGCCGGCGAGCCCGCGGATGCCTTCCGCGAACGCGCGCTCGAACTGCATCGGGATGCCGAACGCGATCGCCGACATGATCGTCAGCTTGTGCGCGGCGTCGATGCCGTCGACGTCGAACGTCGGGTCGGCCTCGGCGTAGCCCTTCGCCTGTGCCTCGGCGAGCACCGTCGCGAAGCTCGCGCCGCGCGCGCGCATCTCGGACAGGATGAAGTTCGACGTGCCGTTGATGATTCCCGCGATCCACTCGATGCGGTTGGCGGACAGGCCCTCGCGCAACGCCTTGATGATCGGCACGCCGCCGGCCACCGCGCCCTCGAACGCCACCATGACGCCCTTCGCGTGCGCGGCGGCGAAGATCTCCGTGCCGTGGTGCGCGAGCAGCGCCTTGTTGGCGGTGACGACGTGCTTGCCGTGCGCGATCGCCTCGAGGATCAGCGCGCGCGCGGGCTCGATGCCGCCGATCAGCTCGCAGACGATGTCGACGTCGCGGCGCTTGACCATCGCCGCGAGGTCGGTCGAGACGTGCACGGCGCGCGCGCCGGCGCGAGGATGCACGGTGCCGCCATCGACGGCGGCAAGCGCCCGCTCCGGCGAGCGCGTCGCGATCGCCGACACCTCGATCGGCCGCCCGGCGCGGCGCGCGATCTCACCGGCGTTGCGCGCAAGCACGTCGAACGTGCCGCGGCCGACCGTGCCGAAGCCGAGCAGGCCGACGTTGAGCGGCTTCAGCGGCGCGACGATGCGAGCCTCGCGAGCGCGGGTCCGAGCACGGCGTCGCCGATCGTGGCGGCGCGCTCGACGTCGCCCTGCGGCGCGGCATCGGGCGATACCGCATGCACCGACGGGACGCCGGCCTGTGCAGCGGGCCGGAAGTCGCGCGCGGCGTCGTTGCGCAGCATCTGCTTGATGCCGCGGATCGCCTGGCGCGTGCGCGCCTCGTTTTCGATCATCGCGAAACGCACGTGGCCGTCGCCGAACTCGCCGAAGCCGATGCCCGGCGACACCGACACCTTCGCCTCGGCGAGCAGCCGCTTGGCGAACTCGAGCGAGCCCATCCCGCGATAACGCTCGGGAATCGGCGCCCAGACGTACATCGACGCCTTGGGCTTGTCCACCGGCCAGCCCGCCTCGTGCAATCCTTTCACCAGCACGTCGCGGCGGCGCTCGTACGTCGCGGCGATCTCGCTCACGCAGTCCTGCGGTCCTTCGAGCGCCGCGATCGTCGCCACCTGGATCGGCGTGAACGTGCCGTAGTCGTGGTAGCCCTTGATGCGCCCGAGCGCGTTGACGAGGTCGCGGTTGCCGACCATGAAGCCGACGCGCCAGCCGGCCATGTTGTAGCTCTTCGACATCGTGAAGAACTCGACGGCGACGTCGCGTGCGCCCGGCACCTGCATGATCGATGGCGCCTTCCAGCCGTCGAAGCAGATATCGGCGTAAGCGAGGTCGTGCACGACCCAGATGCCGTGCTCGCGCGCCAGCGCGACGATCTTCTCGAAGAACGGCAGCTCGACGCACTGCGCCGTCGGGTTCGACGGGAAGTTGAGGATCAGCATCTTCGGCTTGGGGATCGACAGCCGGATCGTGCGCTCGAGCTCGGCGAGGAACTCGCCTTCGGTCGTCATCGGCACCGAGCGCACGTCGGCGCCGGCGATGATCGGGCCATAGATGTGGATCGGGTAGCTCGGATTCGGCACGAGCACGGTGTCGCCGCGGCCGAGAGTCGCCAGCACGAGGTGCGCGATGCCCTCCTTCGAGCCGATCGTGACGATCGCCTCCGTGTCGGGATCGAAGTCGACGCCCCAGCGATCGCGATACCAATGGCAAATCGCGCGGCGCAGCCGCGGGATGCCCTTCGACACCGAGTAGCCGTGCGTGTCGCCGCGCTGCGCCGTCTCGACGAGCTTCTGCACGATGTGCGGCGGCGTCGGGCCGTCGGGATTGCCCATGCCGAAGTCGATGATGTCCTCGCCGCGGCGGCGTGCCGCCATCTTGAGCTCGGCGGTGATCGAGAAGATGTACGGCGGCAGGCGCGTGAGGCGCGCGAAACGGCTGTCGGGAGTGGCGGGCATGGCAGGCTCTCACGTAGGCGCCCGGAACCGTCCGAGCGACGTGGAAGCGGCACGGCGATCCGTCGCGCGAATGCGCAACGCGGGACCAACGGCAGCGACCGGCTACAATTCTCACCAAAACCCGCGTTTATTGCAATGCACCATCGCCTTCGGCAAGGCGTCGCCGGAATGCGTGTTGCCGACCGGATACGTCCTCGACGAACGATGAAGCTCCATTTGCAACAAGGCGTCGCGCTGCAGGTCACCGGCAGCGGCCCCGGATGGCTCCGGGTCAACGGCGACACCTATCGCGCCAGCGTCGTGCTGACGCCCGAGACGGTGATCGAGGACGTCGTCCAGGGCGGCTTCGCCGCGCTGACGGCGGACGACCTCGCGGCGTTGCAGCGACACGATCCCGAGGTGCTGCTGATCGGCACCGGCGCCGCCCAGCATTTCCTGCCGCCGGCCGCGCTGCGCGCGCTCGCGGAGGCGCGGATCGGCTTCGAGGTGATGTCGACGCCCGCGGCGTGCCGCACCTACAACATCCTCGCCGGCGAAGGCCGCCGCGTCGTCGCGCTGTTGCTCGTCGAGTAGCCCGCGGAACCCGCGCACGACGCGCGCAGTCTCATCGTTTGCGCACCCTCGCGAGCCTCGCGGTGCGGCGACGGTTTCCCCGACCTCCAACGGTGCGCGTGCCAAGCGGCACAGGCAACGCTTGCTTGAGGTGCAGCAATGGAACGACCGTTGACAATGGGCCGGACGGAACAACCGATGGCCATGAAGTGGCAGGACTGGGTGACGCTGGTGCTCGGCGTCTGGCTTTTCTTCTCGCCGTGGATCATCGGCTTCCATTCGTCGATGCCCGGCGCGAGCTGGAACTTCTTCCTGCTCGGGATCGCGTTCGTGGTGTTCGCGGCGTTCGGCCTGAGCCTGCGCAGCGCGTGGGAGGAATGGGTGACGCTGGCGCTCGGCTTGTGGATGATCATCTCGCCGTGGATCCTCGCGTACAGCGGCATCGCCGCCGCGCGCGACGACGCGGTGATCGTCGGCGTGATCAACGCCGCGCTGGCGATCTGGACGCTCGCCGAGCGGCGCGCGGGCGGCATCGTCCACGAGCAGGGCGTCGCGCACTGACGCTCTCGAGCGGCGCGCCTCGCGCGCGCCGCGATCAGCCCCGCACGGGTGGCGGCGCGGTGAGCTCCTTCACATGGAGCGCCGCGCTGCGTCCGAGTGCCGCGAGCGCGTAGCCCCCTTCCAGCGTCGACACGATCCGCCCGCCGGCGTGGCGCGCGGCGACGTCGCACAGCTCGCGCGTGACCCAGGCGAAATCCTCGTCGGCGAACGCGAGGCCCGCGAGCGGGTCCTCGCGATGCGCGTCGAAGCCGGCCGAGATGTAGACCGCCTGCGGCGCGAACGCGTCGAGCGCCGGGCGCCACAGCCGTGTCACCGTGTCGCGGAAGCGCGCGCCGTCGCTGCCGGGCGCGAGCGGCACGTTGAGCATGTTGTCGCCGAGCGGCTCGACGCCCGAATACGGGTACAGCGGGTACTGGAAGGTCGACACCATCAGCACGCGCTCGTCGCCGGCGAAGATCTCCTCGGTGCCGTTGCCATGGTGGACGTCGAAGTCGATCACGGCGATACGCTCGAGCTTGTGCACCTCGAGCGCGTGCAGGATGCCGACGGCGACGCTGTTGAAGATGCAAAATCCCATCGCCCGGCCGCGCACCGCGTGGTGGCCGGGCGGGCGCACCGCGCAGAACGCGTTGTCGCAGCGGCCCTCGAGCACGAGGTCGGTGGCGAGCGTCAGCGCGCCGGCCGCGTGCCATGCGGCGTCGAGCGAATGCGGATTGAGCGCGGTGTCGGGATCGAGGTACGCGAGGCCCTCCGAGGGGCTCGCCGCTTCGAGCGAATCGACGTAGCGCGCGTCGTGCGCGCGCAGCACCGCCTCGCGCGTCGCGCGCGGGGCGACGTAATGCTCGAGCTGCCCGTCCACGCCGGTCGCGACGAGGCGCTCGGCGATCGCCGTCAGCCGCGCCGGGCATTCCGGATGGCCGGGGCCCATCTCGTGCAGCAGGAACGACGGATGGGTGACGAGGGCGGTGGCCACGGGGGAAAGTTGCTGGATTCGATCGCGCGTGACGTGAGGCCAACGCGCCGGCAGACGAGTGGAGTGTACCCCGCGCCCGGAGGAGGTGACGCCTGCGTGGCGCAACGGCTAAAGTGGCGCATCTCTTGCATGCGCCCGTTCCCGATGAGCGTCCGTCCCGCCCAGCAACCCGCATCGTCCACGCAAGGCATCGCCCGCGCGCTCACGCAGCTCGCGCGAATCGTCGTCGGCAAGGAGGAGCCGATCCGGCTCGCGATCGCGTGCATGCTCGCGCGCGGCCACCTGCTGATCGAGGACATCCCCGGCGTCGGCAAGTCGACGCTCGCGCAGGCGCTGGCCGCGACGCTCGGCCTGCGTTATGCGCGCGTGCAATTCACGAGCGACCTCCTCCCTGCCGACGTCATCGGCGTGTCGATCTACGACGAGCGCACGCAGGCGTTCCGCTTCCTGCCCGGGCCGATCTTCCATTCGGTCGTGCTCGCCGACGAGATCAACCGCGCGCCGCCCAAGACGCAGAGCGCGCTGCTCGAGGCGATGGAGGAGCGCCAGGTGTCGGTCGACGGCCAGACGCGCAAGCTCGCGGAGCCGTTCTTCGTCATCGCCACGCAGAACCCCGTCGAGCAGATCGGCGCATACCCGCTGCCGGAATCGCAGCTCGATCGCTTCCTGATGGCGATCGAGCTGGGCTACCCCGACGCCAGCGCCGAGCGAGAGCTCCTCGCCGGCGGCGACCGCCGCCAGCACATCGCCGAGCTCGCACCGGTCGCCGATGCGGCGACGCTCGCCGAATGGCAGCGCGAAGCGGCGGCAATCCACGTCGCGCCGGCGCTGCTCGACTACGTGCAGGCGCTGCTCGCCGCGTCGCGCGGATTCGCCGGCGCCGGCAGCACGAGCGGCAGCGACGCCGGCGCGCGTCGCGGCCTGTCGCCGCGTGCCGGCTTGATGCTGATCGCCGCGGCACGCGCGTTCGCGCTGATCGCCGGGCGGCCGATGGTGGTGCCGGAGGACGTGCAGGCGGTGTTCCCGGCCGTCGCCGGGCACCGGCTCGCGGGCGGCGCGCGCAGCGGCGCTCTGCAGGCCGAGTCGCTGCTGCGCAGCGTGCCGCTGCCGTAATCGCGCGGCGGCACGCGCGACGACGCGTGATCCCGATGGCGCGCGCGACGACGACGATGGAGCGATGGCCGCGCAACGTGCTGGCGCGCTCGCGCCAGCGCTGGCTGCGGCGCGCGCCCGACGACGACGCGCCGGTGGTGCTGCGCCACTCGCGGATCTACATCCTGCCCACGCGGCGCGGCGCAGCGATGCTCGGCACGCTCGCGGTGATGCTCGTCGCGTCGCTCAACTACGGCATCTCGCTCGGCTTCGTCGTCACGTTCCTGCTCGCCGGGCTCGCGGGCGCCGCGCTCCTGCACACGTTCCGCAACCTCGCGGGCATCGAGCTCAAGCCGCTCGGCGCCGGCGAGACCTTTGCCGGCGGCCGCGTCGCGTTCGCGCTCGCGCTCGATGCCGGCACGGAGGACCGCGCGCGGATCGAGCTCGCCGCCGACGGCGGCGTCGCCACGCGCGTCGACGTCGCCGCCGGCGCCATCGAGACGCTGTCGATCGAGCGCGACGCCGTGCGCCGCGGCCGCCTGCCGCTCGGCCGCGTCACGCTGTCGTCGTCGTTTCCGCTCGGCCTGTGGCGCGCGTGGGCGTACGTGCACTTTCCGCTCGAGGGCATCGTGTTCGCGGCACCGGAGGCCGGCGCGCCGCCGCTGCCGCCGGGCATCGCCGGCGCCGATGCGAGCGCGCGCGGCCGCAGCGACGACGCCGACCTCGCCGGCGTCAGGCCGTTCCAGCACGGCGACCCGCTGTCGCGCGTCGCGTGGAAGGCGGTCGCGCGCGGCGCCGGCTGGTATTCGAAAGCGTTCGAGGGCAGCGGCGGCGGCGGTGCCGTCGCGCTCGACTGGGCGGCGTTGCCGGCCTCGCTCGACGTCGAGACGCGAATCGCGCGGCTGACGGCGTGGGCGCTCGCCGCCGAGCATGCGGCGCGCGCATTCGCGCTGGCGTTGCCGGGCACGCGACTGCCTGCCGCGCAGGGTCGCGACCACCGGCTCGCCGTGCTGACGGCGCTCGCGCTGTTCGAGCCGCGCGGCGACGGCGCGCTCATGCGTGCGAAAGGGCGTGCATGATCGGCCGGCGCAAGCAACCGCTCGCCGCGGCGGCGCGCACGCGCGCATCCGCATCGGCGGTGCTGTCGGCGACGCAGTTGCGCTGGCTCGGCGCGATGCTGATCGCCGCGCAGCTGCCGCAGGCGCCGCACCTGCCGCTGTGGATCGCCGCGTTCGGCCTGATGCTCGTCGGCGTGCGGTTGTGGCTCGCGCGAAGCGACGCGCGGCGTCCCGGCGCCGCGCCCGCGCGGATTCCGTCGTGGGCGCTCGTCGTGTTCGCGCTCGTCACCGCATGGTTCGTACGGCTGTCGTACGGCGGCCACCTCGCCGGCCGCGAGCCGTCGGTGGCATTCCTGTTCATCCTCGTCGGCATCAAGTTCCTGGAGTCGCGCACGCGCCGCGACGGCACGCTGCTCGTCTGCCTCGCGTCGTTCCTGCTGATCACGCCGTTCCTGACGAGCCAGTCACCGCTCGCAGCGCTCGCCGCGCTGCCGGCGATCCTCGTGCTGGGCGGCGCGCTCGATGCGCTCGATCGCACGAGCGGCGCGGCGCCGCCGTGGCGCACGACGCTCGCGCGCATCGGCGTCATGCTGCTGCAGGGCGTGCCGCTCGCCGCGTTGCTGTTCTTCCTGTTCCCGCGCCTCGCAGCGCCCTTGTGGGGGCTGCCGCAGGACTATGCGGCGCAATCGGGACTGTCGGACACGATGTCGCCCGGCATGATCAGCGAGCTCTCGCTGTCCGACGCCGTGGCGTTCCGCGTCGACTTCGACGGCACGCCGCCGCCCCCCGCGCTGCGCTACTGGCGCGGGCCCGTGCTGGCACGCTTCGACGGCCGCACGTGGAGCGGATTGCCGCAACGCGGCGAAGGCACGCTCGCCTCGCCCGGCGGGCCGGCGGTCCGCTACACGGTGAGCCTCGAGCCGTCGATGAAGCCGTGGCTCTTCGCGCTGGAATCGCCGTCGCGGATGCCGCAGCTCGCCGACGACGACGGCCCCGGCGACGGCGCGCGCAGCGATTTCGCGATCCTCACGCCCGACCGCCAGCTGATCGCGCGACGGCCGGTGACGCAGGTGCTGCGTTACACGGAAACTTCCGTGCTGGGCGACCGTGCAGCCCCCGCGAGCGCGCTCGACGTGCGCCTCGCGAGCGCGCCGGCGCGCGGCAACCCGCGCACGCTGGCGCTCGCGCGCGAGCTCCGCGCCGCACATCCGCAGGACCGCGACTACATCGCCGCGGTGCTCACGATGTTCCGCGAGCAGGCGTTCGTCTACACGCTGACGCCGCCGCTTTTGCCCGCCGATCCCGTCGACATGTTCCTGTTCGACGAGAAGCGCGGCTTCTGCGAGCACTTCGCGAGCGCGTTCACCGTGCTCCTGCGCGACGCCGGCATTCCGGCGCGCGTCGTCACCGGCTACCAGGGCGGCGAGATCAACCCGCGCGGCGGCTACATGATCGTGCGCCAGTCGGATGCGCATGCGTGGAGCGAGGCGCTGGTCGACGGCGTGTGGCAGCGCTTCGATCCCACCGCCGCGGTCGCGCCGTCGCGGATCGAGCGCGGCATCGCCGGCGCGCTGCCCGACGGCGAGCCGGTGCCGCGCTTCGCGCGGCTCGGCGGCGGATTGCTCAAGAACATGCAGCTCGCGCTCGACGCGCTCAACCACGCGTGGCGCCGCGACGTCGTCGGCTTCGACAACGCCCGCCAGCGCGAGCTGTGGCGCGCGTTCGACCTGACCGCGCGCACGGCACCCTGGGCGATCGGCGCCGCGGTGCTCGCGCTCGGCGCGTGGGGTGCGGCACTGATCGCGCTCATGGCCTGGCGTCGCCGCCATGCCGAGCGCGCGATCGTGCTTTGGCGCCGCGCCTGCGCGCGGCTCGCCGCCGCCGGCTTGCCGCGGCAGGCCTGGGAGGGCCCGCTCGACTTCGCGGCGCGCGCCAGCGCGCGCTGGCCGCAATTCGCGATCGCGTTCGCGGCGATCGCCGAATCGTACGCGGCGTTGCGTTACGCCGACACGTCCGCGCGGCCGGCGGAGCGCGAGGCGCTCGTCGCCACGCTCGCGCGCGCCGTCGACGTGCTGCCGCCCGCGGCGTCACTGCGCACGCTCGGCGGCGCGGCACGCTGACGCGCGTTCATCGCGTGCGCGGTCTCGCCCGCGCGCGGCGCGGCGCCGGCGGCGACGACGTTGCCAGCACGGCCGCGGCCGTCGCCTCGTCGGTGACGAAACCGGAGAGAAGCCCGCTGGCGAGCGTCGCGCGGATCGCGCGCGCCTTGTCGAGGCCCCCGGCGACGCCGACGACGTGGCGACCGCGCAACTCCTCGAGGCGCAGGCTGATCGAGCGTTCCGCCATCGCGCACGGCACGAGGCGGCCGTCGGCATCGAGGAATTGCCCGAGCACCTCGGCCACCACGCCCAGCGCGACGAGCGCCTTGCGCTCCGCCTCGTAGATCGCCGGCGTGTTGGTGAGGTTGCCGATGCCGACCAGCACGAGGTCGGTGCGGCCCGCCCGCGCGAGCACGTCGGCGACGACGCGCTGGCCCAGCAGCACCTCGGCATCGTCGACCGAGTCGACGAAGAACGGTGCCGGCACGAAATAGCCGGCGCCGCCGGTGCGCTCGGCGAAGCGGTAGATGACGTCGAACGGATTGGCCGTCGAGCGGCGCGTGAGGCTGCCGAGGATCGCGACGAACGACGCGTCCGGCCGCGCGAGCTTCGGCAGCGCGTCCGCGACCGCGGCCAGCGTGCGGCCGTGGCCGACGCCGATCGAGCAGCGCGGGTGCTGCTCGAGATACTGGTTCAGCATCATCGCGCCCGCGGTGCCGATGCTGCGAAACCCCGGCGCGCCCGCGCGCAGCGGCACGCTCGCGTCCGACGGCACGACGCTCGCGAAGGCGAGCCCGAACGTTGCCTTGAGGCGCTGCTCGAGCGCGATGCACTCGGCCGCGCCGCCCTCGACGAACACCTTGACGAGGCCTTCGCGGTGCGCGAGCGCAACGAGCCGGTGGACCTTGACGCGCGACAGGCCGAGATGCTCGGCGATTTCGGCCTGCGTGAGGCCGAGCACGTAGGAGAGCCACGCCGCGCGCACGGCGAGCCCCGCGTCGCGCGGCGCCTGCGGCTCGGCGTCGGCGCGCACCGTGCGATCCGCGTCGGCGCGCCCGGCGCCCTTGACGCCGGCCCGCGCGGCGGGGGCGCGCCCGCTGCGCGCCGACCCTTTGGCCGCTGTCGCCACCGGCCGCCCTCGTCTGCCTCCTCCGCCGTCGCCTCCCCTCATGGCCCGCCCGGTTGACTGAACATTTGTTCGCAGGGTATAAATAATTTCAGGTATCCGCAACCGCCCCGGATCGGCACCGGCGCGGCCCGCGGACACCACGCGCGGTGTCGCCGCGCGCAGTGACAGCGCGACGCCGCCCGCCAAGGCGGTCCACACGAACGCAACCGATCACCGATGCTCATCGCCCAGATCTCCGACCTGCACGTGATGCCCGAGGGGCAGCTCGCCTACGGACGCGTCGACACCGCGACCATGCTGCGCAACGCGGTTGCGCACGTGAACCGCCTCGATCCGGCGCCCGACGTCGTGCTCTTGACCGGCGACCTCGCCGACCGCGGCGAGCCTGCCGCGTACGCGCAGATGCGCCGCATCCTCGGCGCGTTGCGCGCGCCGTTCTACGCGATTCCCGGCAACCACGACCGGATCGCCGCGTTCCGCGACGCGTTCGCCGACCAGCCCTACCTGCCGCGCGAAGGCGAGTTCATCCTGTACGCGGTCGACGACTGGCCGCTCAGGATCGTCGCGCTCGATTCGGTCGTCCAGGGGCGCACCAAGGGCCTCGTGTGCGAGCGCCGCCTCGCATGGCTCGACCGCACGCTTGGCGAGCGGCCCGACGCGCCGACGATCGTGATGATGCATCACGCGCCGTGGGTCTACGGGCTCGAGCACCTCGACGAGGTGGGCATGGAAGGCGCGGCGGCGCTCGAGGCGGTGATCCGCCGCCACCCGCAGGTGGAGCGCGTGCTGTGCGGCCACGTGCATCGCTCGACGCAGATCCGCTTCGGCGGCACGATCGCCTCGTCGTGCCCCAGCACCGCGCACCAGCAGGCGCTCGACCTGCGCCCCGACGGCATCGACTCGTTCTCGCTCGAGCCGCCGGGCTTCCAGCTCCATCGCTGGGCGGGCGGCACGCTGTTCACGCACACGCTCAACGTCGGCGAGTTCGCCGGCCCCTTCCCTTTCCACTGAGGCGCTCGTGCCGATCACCGACGCCATGCGTGGCGAGCCGCTCGCCGATTTCCTCGACGCCGCGGTCGACGCAGCGCGCCTCGCGGGTGCGGTGATCCGCGACGGCGCGGCGCGGCGCGCGAGCATCGTCATCGAGCGCAAGACCATCAACGACTTCGTCAGCATCGTCGACAAGAGCGCCGAGCGCGCGATCATCGGCGCGCTGTCGGCGCGCTTCCCGACGCACGCGTTCAAGGCCGAGGAATCGGGCGAGGCCGGCACGTCGACGCACACCTGGTTGATCGACCCGCTCGACGGCACCACCAATTTCCTGCACGGCTTCCCGCATTACTGCGTGTCGATCGCGCTGCGCATCCACGACACGGTGATGGTCGGCGTCGTGCACGATCCCACGAGCGGGCGGCTCTTCACCGCGATCCGCGGCCAGGGCGCGTATCTCGACGGCGCGCCGATCCGCGTCGCCGAGCGCGCGGGCCTCGCCGAGGCGATCGTCGGCACCGGCCTGCCGTACCGCAACTGGGGCTACCTCGACGACTACATGGCGTCGCTGCGCGAGATCATGCAGCGCTGCGCCGGCGTGCGCCGGCCGGGCGCCGCGGCGCTCGACCTCGCTTACGTGTCGGCGGGCTGGACCGACGGCCACTGGGAGCGCGACCTCAACGCCTGGGACGTCGGCGCCGCGAGCCTGCTCGTGGAGGAAGCCGGCGGCGTCGTCAGCACGTTCGCGGGCGACGCGGGCTTCCTCGACAGCGGCCACATCGTCGTCGGCACGCCGGGCGTGCACGCCGAGCTCCTCGGCGTGCTGGCGCGCTACCCGGCGCTCGCTGCATAGGCCAAGCGCGATGAAGTCGATCCGCGTCGAGCACCTGTCGAAGCACTGGGGCGAGGTGCGCGCGCTCGACGACGTGTCGTTCGAGGTGCCCGAGGGCAGCCTCACCGTGCTGCTGGGGCCGTCGGGCTGCGGCAAGTCGACGCTCCTGCGCCTCGTCGCCGGCCTCGACCGCGCGACGTCGGGGCGCATCGTCATCGACGGCGTCGACGTCACGCGCCTCGCACCCCACCAGCGCCGCGTGTCGATGGTGTTCCAGTTCTACGCGCTGTTCCCGCACATGACGGTCGCCGAGAACATCACGTTCGGGCTCAAGATCCGCAAGGTCGACGCGCGCACGCGCAAGCAGCGGCTCGAGCGCGTGGCGACGCTGCTCGGGCTTGGCGCGCTGCTCGACCGCAGGCCGTCGCAACTCTCCGGCGGCCAGCAGCAGCGCGTGGCGATGGGCCGCGCGGTGATCGCCGAGGCGCCGGTGTGCCTGATGGACGAGCCGATGTCGAACCTCGACGCCAAGCTGCGCAACGAGATGCGCGCCGAGATCCTCGCGCTGCAGCGCAAGCTCCGGATGACGATGCTCTACGTCACGCACGACCAGGTCGAGGCGATGAGCATGGCCGACCAGGTCGTGCTGCTCGACGCCGGGCGCGTCCACCAGATCGCCGCGCCCGAGACGATGTACTCGCGCCCCGCGGGCCTGTTCGCCGCGCGCTTCATCGGCGTGCCGGCGATGAACCTCGTCGCGCTCGAGGCGCACGCCGACGGCGCGGCGATCGCGGGCTCGCAAGGCGCCGGGGCGATCCGCGGCGCGTCGCCCGCGCAGCTCGCCGGCATCCGCGCCGAGGACATCCGCGTGACCGACGACGCGAGCGGCATCGCGGCGTCGATCGTCGGGCGCGAATACCTCGGCGCCGACACGATCCTGCGCTGCCGCGTCGGCGACGCCGAGCTCCTCGTGCGGATGGGCCGCGACTGCCCGGCGTCGGTGGGCGACGCCGTCCGCCTCGCGTGGCCCGCCCACGCCCTGCACCTCTTCGACCGCGACAGCGGGCAGCGCATCGGCGCCGCCGCCTGACGCAGTCACGGTTCAGCGATTCACAGGCGCACCCGCGTCATCACGACGAATGACAAACGCAAACCAAGCAATGGAGGAGCGATGAAAGCAATGCTGAAGACGATGGCGATCGCCTCGATCGCCTGCGCAACGACGCTCGCCGCGCTGCCCGCGGCGGCGGTCGAGATCTCGTTCTACTATCCGATCGCCGTCAGCGGGCCGCTGACCAAGATCATCGACGCGATGGCCGCCGATTTCGAGAAGGCCAATCCCGACATCAAGGTCAAGCCGATCTACTCCGGCAACTACGGCGAGACGCTCGCCAAGGCGCTGACCGCCAACAAGAGCGGCAGCCCGCCGCAGGTCGCGGTGCTGGTCGCCTCCGACACGCTGACGCTGATCGACGAGGACGCGGTCGCGCCGATGGACCAGTTCGTCAAGACACCGGCCGACAAGGCGTGGCTCGACGGCTTCTTCCCGGCGTTCATGATGAACGGCCGCTACCTCGGCAAGACCTATGGCGTGCCGTTCCAGCGCTCGACGCAGGTGATGTACTGGAACAAGGACGAGTTCAAGGCCGCCGGGCTCGACCCCGACAAGCCGCCGCAGAACTGGGACCAGCTCGTCGAGTACGGCAAGAAGCTGACCAAGCAGGACGCCTCGGGCAAGGTCACGCAATGGGGCCTCATCGTGCCGTCGGGCGTGACGTCGCACTGGTTCCTGCAGGGCTTCACGACGCAGAACCAGGCGAAGCTCACCAACGAGGCCGGCACCGAGGCCTACCTGCACACGCCGGCGGCGATCGAGGCGCTGTCGTTCTGGACCGACCTCGCGCGGAAGCACAAGATCATGCAGGAAGGGATCATCGACACCGGCAACGCGCCGAACGAGTTCATCGGCGGCCGCGCGGCGATCATGTTTCACTCGACCGGCAACCTCACCAACGTCAAGAACAACGCCAAGTTCCCGTTCGGCGTGGCGATGCTGCCCGAGCGCAAGCAGCGCGGCTCGGCGACCGGCGGCGGCAACATCTACATCTTCAAGAAGAGCTCGCCGGAGCAGCTCGAGGCGAGCTTCAAGTTCGTCAAGTGGATGACGAGCGCGCCGCAGGCCGCGCGCTGGGGCATCGCCACCGGCTACGTCGCCGGCCGCCAGGACGCGTGGGACACGCCGGAGATGAAGCAGTACCAGAAGGACTTCCCGCCGGCCTCCGTCGCGCTGCAGCAGCTGCCGTTCTGCGCGCCGGAGTTCGAAACGCATGCCGGGCCGCGCACCACCAAGGCGCTCGAGGATGCGATCGCGGCGTCGCTGACCGGGACCAAGACGCCCGACAAGGCGCTCGCCGACGCGCAAGCCGAGGCGAACCGGATCCTGCGCAGCTACAAGTGACGCAAGCGCGGCGCGCCCCGGCGAAAGCCGGGGCCGCGCCGCAACGCCACCATGGCCCGCCGCACACGCCGCGCCTCGCGCGCGAACGACGACGAGATCGACTCTCCGCTCACCGGCTGGGCGCTGTTCCTGCCGGCGGCGCTGTTCCTCGGCGTGTTCACCTATTACCCGGCCGTCGCGACGTTCTTCCAGAGCCTCTTCTCCGACCCGAAGGGCGGCCGCGCCGCGCGCTTCATCGGCCTCGACAACTACCGCGCGATGCTCGACGACGCGACGTTCGTGCATGCGCTGGTGAACAACCTGTGGTTCGCGCTCGGCACGATTCCGGTGTCGATCGCGCTGGCGATCGTCATGGCGCTGCTCGTCAACCGCGCGCTGCCCGGCCGCGCGCTGGTGCGGATGTCGTACTTCGCGCCGACGGTGCTGGCGATGGTCGCGGTCGCCAATATCTGGCTCCTGATCTACGCGCCGCAGATCGGCCTTCTCAACGCGGTCGTCGAGCGCCTCGGCGGCACGCCGCACAACTGGCTCGGCCAGCCCGACACGGCGCTCGGCGGCGTCATCGTCGTGACGATCTGGAAGGAAGCCGGCTTCTTCATGATCTTCTACCTCGCCGCGCTGCAGAGCATGCCGCCCAACCTCGCCGAGGCGGCGGCGCTCGAGGGCGCATCGCGCTGGCACTATTTCTGGAAAGTGACGTTCCCGCTCCTGATGCCGACGACGCTGTTCGTCATGGTCAATGCGGTCGTCAACGCGTTCCGGATGGTCGACCACATTCTCGTGATGACCAAGGGCGGCCCCGACGACGCGAGCACGCTGCTGCTCTACTACATCTACGAGACCGCGTTCCGCTACTGGGACACGAGCTACGCCGCCGCGATGTCGATGGTGCTGCTGGCGATCCTCGGCGTCGTCGCGATCGGCCAGTTCCTGATACTCGACCGGCGCACGCACTACCGATGAAGGTCGGCGCCGACAACCGCTGGCAGCGCGGCCTCGAGACGCTCGCCGCGTGGCTGCTCGCGATCGTCTGGGCGGCGCCGCTCCTGTATTGCGCGTGGACGTCGCTGCACCACCCGGGCGACGTCGCGCGGATGGACCTGTCGGCGCCGCTCACCGTGCACAACTACGCGTACGTGTTCAATGCGGCGCCGTTCCCGCGCTACTTCCTCAACACGTTCATCCTGGTGACGATGGTCATCGTCGCGCAGTTCACGCTGTCGACGCTCGCCGGCTACGCGTTCGCGCGCTTCCGCTTTCCCGGCCGCAACGTGATGTTCGTGCTGGTGCTCCTGCAGCTCATGATCATGCCGGACGTGCTGATCGTCGAGAACTACCGCACGCTCAACACGATGGGCCTGACCGACACGATCCTCGCGATCGCGATGCCCTACTTCGGCTCGGCGTTCGGCATCTTCCTGATGCGCCAGACGTTCAAGAGCGTGCCGAAGGAGCTCGACGACGCCGCGCGCATCGAGGGCGCGGGCACGCTGCGCACGCTCGTGTCGGTGTACGTGCCGCTCGCCAAGCCGGTGTACCTCGCCTACGGGCTCGTGTCGGTGAGCTACCACTGGAACAACTTCCTGTGGCCGCTGATCGTCACCAACTCGGTCACCGCGCGGCCGCTGACCGTGGGACTGCAGATCTTCTCGTCGGGGGACCAGGGCATCGCCTGGCCGATCCTCACCGCGGCGACGCTTCTGTCTGCCGGGCCGCTGCTGGTCGCGTTCCTGCTGTTCCAGCGCCAGTTCGTGCAGTCGTTCCTGCGCGCCGGCATCCGCTGAACGTCATCCCCGCGCAAGCGGAGTCGTCATCCCCGCGCAAGCGGAACAA
>Ga0070681_10000152_pt1 | contig 52659 bp, 50 predicted proteins | sample KBSC83BmetaG_FD_65650 | JGI IMG/M metagenome (GOLD analysis project Ga0070681, IMG submission 65650) | Corn rhizosphere microbial communities from Kellogg Biological Station, Michigan, USA - KBS C8-3B metaG | ecosystem: Host-associated > Plants > Roots > Rhizosphere | place: USA: Michigan...
CGTATGAAAAACAAAGAAGAACTCCTGTGGCAATGGTCACTGGATGCGCAAAACATTCCCGAGTCCGTTATTGCTGAGTATTTTATAAATTGCCGGCATAGCCATGATCGTTGACGTTGGGGAATAGGTCGTTTTTTCGTAGAGCACTCCAATCGCATATCCCTTCCAGAAAACGGGCGAGCCGGAGCGCCCACCCATCACGTCATCTGCGGTCCACTGGATTTGAAACGGCGTGTTTTTAAAATAATTGTCGCCATTATCATATTCCGCGATGCGTCCGACAGCGCCCTTAAGAAAGAGTTTACTTTGATAGTCCGGACTGGCCTCCACAGGAAACCCATACGTTATAAGACTTTGACCAACCGCAGGGATCGAAGAATAAAGGACCGGCGCATACGGAAAGGGCCCACTCGAACTACAATCGGTGTACCACGTTGAACAATGATCCGCAGGTCCGGTAATTTTTAAAATCGCGAAATCGGCGGTCTCAAATTCAGACTCACTCATAGACCCCTGCGGCGGATCAAAATAAAGTGATGCACGGTAACGCATCGCTCCGATATCAAGCATCGGATTGAAAGTTTTGATGTCATCGGGGGTCGGAAGAGATCGGCCGTCAGGTAGATTACCCACATCACAATGATCGAAATCAATGTTGTCGTAGAGGATATCCAATCCATCCGTAGAAGTCGCATATGCCTTCTTAGTCCACGCGGGATCGACGACGTGTTTGGCAGTAAGAATATATCCTTGAGGATTTATAATGACGCCGCTCGATTGAAAAACAATCGATTGCGAACCGACCATCAAATTAAGCTGCGAACTTCGGGAATTGTAATAGCACCAGAGTCCCACGACACTTTTGGGTTCGGTGGTGATAGGATTCATTTCGCTGGCAATCTGAGGTGCAGAAGACACCGAGGAAGTCGCACCCGCAGTCGGCAATAATTTTGCGGATGGCTTCGATATAAACGTTTTTAGCGCTGCCGAAGAAGAAGTGGGAGTCGGCGTCGGGGAGTTGTTGGCGGATAGTTCCGGCACGAGCGCTAAAGTCGCAGTGCCGTCATTTTGAATAATGCCTACCGGCGAAGCAGTTTTATCCGGAGGTGGCGGAAGGTTTATCCGAAAAAACATAAAACATCCCACAAGGACAACTGATCCGATCAGAATAATCAAAGCGCGGAAGGGTCGGAAAGTCGGCATTATCTTCAGTCTAGGGACGACTAATAGATTGTCAATTAAGCAAGGCGGGGAACAAGGCGGGGAATAAATTAAGTTTCCAATTGGTATAATATAACTATGAACAACCGACCAATCCATTTCGAAGTGCAGGCGGACGACGCGGAGCGGGCGAAGAAATTCTACGAAGCTGTTTTGGGCTGGAAGATCGAAAAGGCGAGCATGCCGGGCGTGGGCATGGAATATTGGATGATCGAAACGGGCGAAGGGCCGGGGATCAATGGCGGCATGTACAAGCGCACGGATAACCCGATGCGCAAGCTGAACAGCTTCGATTGCACGATCCAGGTGAGCGACATGGACGCCGTAATTGCGGCCATCAAAGCGAACGGCGGAAAGATCGAAGCGTGGGAAGGAAAAGAAAAATGGGAAATGAAAGGACTCGGATGGTTCTCGCGCGCCGTGGACAGCGAAGGCAACACATTCGGACTCCTCCAACCGACTGACTGGCAGGCGAAATAATAACCGTGATGGAAAATAAAACAATTACCGTTCAGACGATCGTTCACGCATCGATTGAAAAAGTATGGGCGTATTGGAATGAGCCTGAACATATCACGCACTGGGCGTTCGCCTCGGATGACTGGGAAGCGCCGCGAGCGGAAAATGACCTGCGCACGGGCGGAACTTTCAGCACGCGCATGCAGGCGAAAGACGGAAGCGCCGGATTCGACTTCGGCGGCACCTATACCGACGTAAAAGAGAATGAACTCATCGAATATGAATTCGGCGGGCGCCATGCGCGCGTTGAGTTCGTGAAGGTTCCTGAAGGCGTGAAAATTATTGAAACGTTCGAGATGGAACATGAAAACCCGGAAGAGATGCAGCGCGGCGGCTGGCAATCGATTTTGGACAATTTCAGGAAATACGCGGAGAATCAGTAGAAAACAAAAGGGCCGGAGCAATACCGGCTCTTTTTGTTTAGCGCTATACTAATCATATGTCGAGCGTCATCGTCTTAGCCCTCCTCGCCATGATCTTGGGAATCGTCGCCCTCTCGACGGTATACGGATAATAATGCTAGGCTTCACGCATGCCTGAACAAACTGATTTCCGCGGCCTCGGCATCGCGCCGAACATTCTCACGATCCTCGATCGGCTGCATTTTGTTGAGCCGACGCCCATTCAGGAGCAATCGATCCCGCAAGCTATTGAAGGAAAAGATATCATGGGCATCGCGCAGACCGGCACAGGAAAGACGCTCGCGTTCGCAGTCCCGATGATCCAAAGCATATTAAAAGATGAAAAACGGCGGGGGATCGTCATTCTGCCCACCCGGGAACTTGCCGTACAGGTGGACGAAACGCTGCGCAAAGTCGGAACGCCGCTCGGCATCCGCACGGCAGTGCTCATCGGCGGCGAATCGATCGGCAAGCAGCACCACGCGCTCGCGCGCAAGCCGCACATACTCGTTGCGACGCCGGGGCGCCTCATCGATCACATCGAGCAGAAAACGGTGAGTCTTGTGAATGCCCGCGTGGTCGTTCTTGACGAAGCGGACCGCATGCTCGACATGGGCTTCGCACCGCAGCTCAAGCGGATCCTCGCGCATCTTCCGCAGGAACGCCAAACGATGCTTTTTTCGGCGACGATGCCCGAAAATATCGTTCACATGGCTCGCGCGTATTTGAAATTGCCAACGCGCGTTGAGATCGCGCGCTCGGGCACGGCGGCAAAAGATGTTTCCCAGGAATTATTTTTCGTAACTCAGCCGGAGAAAGCGCGGCTTCTTGAAAAATTGTTGCAGGAGTACCGCGGATCGGTCATCGTTTTTTCGCGGACTAAATTCAGCGCGAAAAAACTAGCCGCACATCTGCGCTCGCTTGGCCATGCCACCGTCGAGTTCCATTCGAATCGCACGCAGGGCCAGCGGCAAGAAGCGCTCACTGGATTTCGAAACGGCAAATATCGCGTCCTCGTTGCAACCGATATCGCAGCGCGCGGCATCGACGTGAAAAACATCGAACTCGTCGTGAACTACGATCTGCCTTCGGTTGCGGAAGATTATATTCATCGCATCGGCCGCACTGGCCGTGCCGGCGGGAAGGGGCATGCCATTTCCTTCGCCCGGCCCGATCAAAGAGGGGACGTGCAGGCCATCGAACGCCTGATGCGCGTGGCATTGCCCGTATCCAAATTACCAACGCTGCCATCACCCGCGCCTTCAGCTTTCCCCGTCGAGCGCCAATTTGAACATCCGCGCAGGCCGCAAAGGGCAGGATATGGCCATAACCGCCATAACTCCCATAACCGCCGCCGCACCTCCCGTTAGCTAAGCTGGAAAACGTTACATATAGAGGCGGCCAGGCTGTTTTGACAGATTCTCATTTTGTATGGGATATTTTAGGCAGCATCTCGGTATACATTGAAATCGGTATACATTTGAAAACTGAAAGGTGGAAGAAGTTTATGAGCCAGCGATGCACGCTATTTCTTGTCGTTCCGGCGAATATTACCTTCGGCACAGGATTCATTCCTGCCCGGTGGCCATATGTTCTTGCAGCGGCAGTGCTTGCTGCCAATATCGATATTGAACTTCGGATCATCGACGAGACGATTGCGCCATTCGACCCTCGTGACGTGAAAAACCAGGATTTGGTGTGCATCGGAATAATGACCGACAACTGCATAGCCGGATACCGGGTGGCTCGCGCCGCGAAAGAACGGGGGGCGATCGTGATCGCGGGAGGAATCCATGCAACAATCCTTCCTGAAGAACCGTTTGAATTCGGCGCGGACGCAGTCTGCGTTGGAAACGGAGATCTTATTTTTCCGACCATCGTGAAGGATGCGCTAAGCGGAAAGCTGAAGCGCCGCTACGATGGCGGACGAACCCAGGGAGGCCAGATGGTGATTCCCCGGTGGGAGCTCCTGAACCCGCGGCATTATTGGATGCCGCCGGTCGTGAGCGTTGCCGGGTGTCCGAAGAGCTGCAGTTTTTGCTCCGTGTGGCGCACCGATGGGCATGATCCCCGCGAACGGACCGCGGAAGACATCATTTACGAATTGTCGCTCTTGCGGCGGATGGGTTTTCGCATGTACATCCTCGCAGACGACAATGTTTTTCCATTTTCGTTAAACCATATTGCCGGACAGAAGACCGAAGAGCAACGCAGAGCTTTGGAAGCTGCCCGCAAACATCGTTTCGACGCTTTCGAAAGAATTGCGAACCACGTGGCGAAAGAACCCATGTACGCCTTCACGCAGATGACGGCGGAGCTTGGCAGCGATCCGGATGTGCTCAAGCTTTTGCGACGCGCAAAAATTCGGGCCGGACTCGTTGGCGTTGAATCGCCGAGCGCCGAAGGATTGAAAAGCATCAAAAAAGGATGGAACCCGGTCGGCGATAAGATGATCGAGGCCATCCAAAATATTCAGAATATCGGCGGAATCAGCGTCCTTGCGTCCATCATCGCCGGACTTGCAAGCGACACACCCGAAAGCGTTGCGGCGCTCCTCGACTTCGCATTGAAGACCGGGGCCCATTTCGTCCAGTTCACGAACCTCGACTATTTTCCCGGCACCGTTGATTTCGATATGGCGGTCCGCCGGCTGCAATCTGGCACAAACGGATCGACTTCCGAAAAGCATGTCGAGATCACGCGAACGCGCTACTGGCTCGACGAAGACCGCTCGCGGGAACACCTCGTGCATCCGCGTCTCGAACGCACGGCGCTCCGAAACATGATTGTTTCGAACTGGAACAACTTCTACTCCTTTCCGCAAATCTTGCGGAGAGCCGTGAAATTGAAAGACTGGCCACTCGTGGGAGTGCTTGCCTATATCTTCGGCTCGAAAGCATTCAACACGTTCTATAACGGCAACGGCCTCTCGGCCGATAGTGCCCGGAAGCGGAATGCCGGACTTGCCGCGCGGCTGCTTATGAAAGGCGGTCGTCGCATCTTCCTCGCTTCTTCCGCAAGCTAAACCTTCAAATATGAACAAGGACCGACGATGACGTCGGTCCTTTTGCTATGGATACATCTCGTCCCGAATTTTTTCGAGCTGCGCGATGACCGCGGGGTCGCTGATTTTCTTGAAGCGGGGGACTATCGGACCGCCCTCCTTCACTGCAACATCTCCCATCCACATCTCGAGGGGCCGGCTGTCGAAACAGGGGACGCCCAGTTGTTGAGACGCCTTATACACCGAAGCTTCTTTATAGAGCGGGCGATACATCACAAAATGCTCTTCTCCTGGCCGCGCGGTTTCCACTTCCGTGTGGAATCCGACCCCGATAACATCGTAAGCGTAATTATTTACCGAGCCATTCGGGTCGTGCTTGTAATGATAATAGAAACCAAGTTCGGGAACTTTCTTGGGTATTGGTAATGACATGGACTCTCCTTAATAGACCACTTGGAAATATAGCACGAATTCAGGTATCCTAAAAGTATGGAAAAACAGACCATGGCGCAGCGGGTGCGCTGGAATCCAATACTCAATGCCGTGAGCGCCGTGGCGTATGTCGTAGCGGTCGCACTCCTTATACACGCCATCTCTTCCGTGCGCGCAAACACGCCCGACACCTTGCTCGATTCGATCGCAGCGCTTTCGCTTTTCACATTTTCCGCCGCCGTGATGGGATTTCTTTTCTGCTATCAGCCAGTCGCGCTGCTCATCGAAAACAAAAAGAAGGAAGCAGTATCATATTTTTTGAAAACGCTCGGGGCGTTCGGCGGCATCATCCTGCTTGTACTCGTATTGTTTGGCCAAAGGGGATTATAACCTTACATCACGCGCACTAAATTATATGGACCGGCAACATTGCCGGCCCTATTTGTTGCTTGTATTACAATACTCACTCGAACGACCCCGTCTTAACTTCTCCCGCGCGTTCATAATTCGCGAAAATAACGCCGCTCGGCGAAACTTTATGATCCGTCAATTTAAAAGCGGCCGGAATCGTGCCCTCGGCAAAAAGGCGCTTGCCCGATCCGAGCGTAACCGGAAAAATCTTGAGCCACAATTCATCAACCAAGTCGTTTTTCAATAATGTTTGCGCGAGATTGCCGCTGCCCCAAACTTTCAAGTCGAGGCCGTCCTGGCTCTTCAGCTTCTTTATTTCTTCAACCACGTTATCTTTTATGACGATCGTGTGTTCCCATGTCGGATTGGTGAGCGTTTTCGAAACAACATATTTCGGAGCTGCGTTCACGCCGGGCCACGCTGATTCATGCTGCGGCCAATACGAAGAAAATATTTCGTACGTTTTTGCGCCGAGGAGCAACTCGAACGGCGCCTGCATCTGCGCGCCCATTGCCTTTCCCATGAACTCGTCGCTGTAGGGGAAAGTCCAGCCGCCATATTTGAAACCGCCCGAGGTATCTTCCTTGGGTCCGCCCGGCGCCTGCATCACGCCATCCAAACTGATAAATTCGATAACGATTATTTTGCGCATGGATACATTATATGCCGATGATGATAGATACGTAAAATTGTGGTTGCCGCAAACATTGACCATCCCATATTTTTATGCCGTAATCTATGAACGCACGTATCCGCGCCGATGATTATTGCTCTCATTCTTTAATTATATGCTCCTTGGAATCCGAACCTATCTCAAGGTGGCTGTGTGGCCCAGTTACAGAACATAGGCCTTTGCAAGTAGTATAAGGGTTCTTTGGGGATCGGGATAATGCGAAAATTCGACCCGTCCCAGTTACGCTAATATAGCATAATATAGTATGATATGCCGTAATGGCAAGAACATACGTTGATCAAGGCGGTTACCGGAGATTCGCAGATTCAGGCATTCCCGTACACCGTCGGGTCGCTAAGCTCAAATTAGGCCGTTTGGTGAGGTATCCGGAGGTCGTCCATCATAAGAACAGGAATAAACTCGATAACCGTCCGAGCAATCTTGTCGTATGCGCCAATCAGGCCGTGCATGAGAATTTTCATCGGATGGACGGGGATCTTTTTAAAAAGAACTAAGAAGGAAGGGGGTGATTTTGCCTACCAGTTCAAGCCGACCGTAGCGAAAAGACTGCACGCGAACAGGATTCTTTTCAAAGGTTTTAAAACGCGCCCAGCGGGATTGTCCCGTATTTAAGAATAAGATAGTGCAGCTGGCAATCACCGCCAACCCCGAAGACCCGAATGGGGCGTAGAGCGTTCTATGGCGGTTGTTTATAACAAAGACAACTTAAGAATTTTCTTCTCGAGCTCCATGAATTTCTCCATGTTTTCCAATCTTTTCCAGAGAACAAGCTCGATCATGCCGATTCCATAGTTGCGAAACAGCATAATGTGTGGCAACGCATCAAGCTCTTTTTTACTGAGCGGACGCACCTTCGTATATTCTCTCAGATATTGTTGCATCATTTTTTCTCCGTCCGCAAAGAGTACTGCCCACAAGCTATATCCAAAACAGACGATGCATGGAGAATAATCAAGGTCATCAAAGTCGATGATCGCACTCACTTTATTATCTTTCACCAAAACGTTCCCTATAAGATCAAGGTCGAGATGGTTCCACCCGTGAGGTAACTCCGGATCAAACATATAACGGAATGCCCGTGCCCGTTCGATGAATTCCGCCAACTCCTTGTCATATATAGAGGTATCTTTGATGCGCCGCGAGAACATTTCAGTTAATTCAGCCCAAACTTTTTCACCAGGATGCTCCTTTGCATACTCAATGCCCAAAAGATGCATTCTGGCTTGGATAGAGGCCAGGTCATCTATGAGTTCTGAAGTGTAGTGTTCTGTGACGCTTTCACCCTCTGCAAAGTCCATCAAGATGATTAACCAGCGTAACCCGTCGAGTTCGATAACGGTAAATTCTTTACCTTCAGCATTTGGATGAACATGGGGGATGGGGATAGAATTTTTTCGCAGGTAGTCCTGAAAGGCCAGTTCAAAGGAAAGATGCTCGTCGATCTTCTTTCCTTGCCGATGGATTCGCAAAACATATTTTTTGTCGCCAGTTACGATCCGGAGAGACGTATTTTCGAGGCCTTGTTCGATAACTTCGGAAGAAAAGTTGTCAATGTTATAGGAGTGTAAAATGAGTCCAATTCTTTCCTTGGTTACGATAAGCTGCTTGTCGTCATGTATCTTTTCCATCAGTAGTTATGGCGATTGAAACCAATATCTTCGCGCAAACCCTATTTTACATTCTTAACTAAATCAGCCAATTCGTTTTCGTATTTCGGATCTATCTCAATGTTCATATCATCAGACATACTGCCTTTATTCCCAAGATTACGATCTCCGGGGACTACCACTTTATCAACTCCATGTTTCGGTTTTTGAGCACGGATCTCTTCGTTAAGACTTTTTATTGACGTGTCGAATTTCTTTCTGTCGGTAACTTTACTGACATCAATCGCAATAATAAAACCACCGTGCTCTGTTTCGATATAAGCATCGCTCATTTCCGAGCTCGCTCGTGCTCCGATAAGCGCGCTCGTCATTATTTCTATTAAATAGTTGATGTTGTAGCCTTTATATCCGCCTCCCATGGGGAGCAAATTGGAAACTCCGGCATCAGTTAACGCTTTGCTCGCGTCTGTCGTTGGTTCGCCATCGCTATCCACCGCAGTATTTGGAGACAGCGGCTTGTTTTCTTTTTTGGCGGCGACAATTTTGAAATAGGGTATCTCAGATGTTGCCATATCAATGACAATATCTCCCTTATCACCGGGAAATCCGTAGGTCATCGGATTTGTGCCAAAGATTCCTTTTGTTCCATTGAAAGGAACTACTGTGTCGGGACCACCACACCATGCGCCGAGAGCGAATAGACCTCTTTTTGCTAACCCTTGTGTCCAAAGATGCATGACATGCATGCCTCCAGAATTAATGATGCTGATCATCGCGATGCCATTTATTTTTGCCTTCCTTTCAAGCTCATCGTGGATTTCCTTAATCTTGAGGGACGGACCGCGGCCTTCAAAATCATATTGCGTATAGCCAGGAAGATCGATCGCTTTTTTCACTGCTCCGGATTTTCCTTCCCACGATTTAATATCCCTCAACATATCGTCTCCGGATTTCTTGTCGGGAGCCGGCTTACGAATATCGGTCTCTACCACTTCGTCTGCAAAATATTCCGCTTCAGGAAGGGTGACGTATTGCCCGACAGCTTTTATTAGGAGGCTCTTAAGATCAGAAATCTTCATGAGATTTATAGTACCTCAATCTATTTAAAAGGAAACAATGCTCTTTAAGGTCGGCTACACCTCAAGACAACCGCGATCTTAAGATTTGACCCGACCCAGTTTACACTACAAAAAATCCTAAGGGCTGCCGGGCCTGGATTCTCACTGCTCGGCGCTTCGCGCCTGCGCTTTCGGCACCCTCGGTGCCGAATAGCCGCCCTTTGGGCGGCCCTCCTACACGGGAGGGGCGGCGCGCCCCTCCCGACCCCTCCCTCCATATTCGAATCCAGATCAACAGAAGAGCAAAAAGAAAAGAATCCCAGACGAGGGCTCCCTTTATCGTCTGGGATTCTTTTCTTTTTGCTCGCTGCCGGGCCTGGATTCGAACCAAGATACACGCTTCCAGAGAGCGCGGTCCTACCATTAGACGACCCGGCAATGCGGCAGCGCCCGAAAATGTTGAGAAATCCACGGGCTGCCTGCGGTTTGTATGATACAATAAATCTATGCGCGATATCAAATCGGTCGTTGAGCTCGTCAAAAAGCAATTAGGCGAGTCATCCGATAATGTCTCCATTATTAAGCTGGTCGATTTATTCGTTGAATTTGCCTATGTAAGCGGCGCTTCAGACATCCACCTTGAGCCGACCCGCGACGGTTTGCGCCCCCGATACCGCATCGATGGACTCTTGCACGACAGTTTCGAGGTGAGCGTCCGCAAAGAACTCCATCCGGAAATAGTGAGCCGCATCAAAGTGCTTTCCGGCCTCCGCACGGATGAGCACCTTCTGCCGCAGGACGGCCGTTTTCGCGTAAAGCTCGACGAAACAACGGATGTTGATGTGCGCGTTTCAATCAGCCCCACGTACTACGGCGAAAACGTCGTGATGCGCGTGCTCGCAGAAACGCAAACCTTTGATTTGAAAGATTTCGGCTTCTCGGCGGCCGACCTCGCAAAAATCGAGAACGCCATGACAAAGCCCTACGGCATGATTCTTGCGAACGGCCCCACGGGTTCGGGCAAAACAACATTGCTCTACACGATTTTGAAAACACTGAACAAGCCGGATGTTTCGATCATCACGATCGAAGATCCGATCGAATATTCGCTCGACGGCACGACACAGATTCAAACGAATGCGGAAGTCGGCCTCACATTCGGCAACGGATTGCGCGCCATCTTGCGCCAAGACCCGAACGTCATCATGGTCGGCGAGATCCGCGATGAAGAAACGGCGTCGATCGCCGTGAATGCAGCGCTCACCGGCCACTTGGTGCTTTCAACGCTCCACACGAACGATTCGGCGACAACCTTCCCACGCCTGCTCGATATGGGCGTGCCGTCGTTCCTTGTTGCATCAACCGTGAACGTCGCGATCAGCCAGCGCCTCGTGCGCAAATTATGCCAGACCTGCAAGAAGGAGCGCGCGCTTTCGAATGAAGAATTCCATTCGCTTAAGGAAATCCTCCCGAACTTCGATCGTGAAACGAAATTTTTCGCCGCGGTAGGCTGCGAAGAGTGCAGCGGCAGCGGTTATCGCGGACGCTTGGGCATTCGCGAGGTGCTCGAAGTGAAAGACAGTATCCGCAAACTCATCATGAGCCGCGCATCGGCGCAGGAAATTAAGGAAGCCGCCATCAAAGATGGCATGACGACGATGATCGAAGACGCCCTTGCGCACGCAACGCAGGGACTTACGACGATCGAGGAGATTCTCCGCGTCGTGCACGAGTGAGGAATCCCATGAACCAAAAAGGCCCCAGCGTATTTTCAAAAATATTCGATCGGATTTCCCTCCAGGAGCGCATCAACTTTGCGCGCCACCTTTCGCTCGTTATCAAAGCAGGCCTTCCGATTTATGAAGGCTTGAAGATCATCAAACAGCAAACCGAATCCGAAGTCCTGAAGAAAGTCGTCGACAGCCTGATCATCGACGTGAACAACGGAAAGTTCCTGGCGGACGGCCTGGAACGCTACGAATACTTATTCGGCGGGTTCTTCGTGAACATCGTGCGGGTGGGGGAATCATCCGGTACGCTCGCCAAGAACCTTGTATATCTCGCGGAAGAATTGCGCCGCTCGAAAGCGCTCGAAAGCAAAGTGCGCTCAGCGATGGTCTATCCGCTCGTTATTTTGGTTGCGACGATCGCCGTCGCGGGCTTCCTTACATTCTATGTATTTCCAAAACTGATCCCGGTCTTCGCAAGCTTGAACGTGCAGCTTCCGATCACGACGCGCATCATGCTGGCCACGCTCCACTTCACGCAAGCGTACGGCATCCAAGTTCTTGCGGGGCTCATCGTATTCGGTATTCTCATAAAAATCCTGGTCGCGCGCGTTCCCGCCCTGCGATACGGCCTTGATTATCTTCTCCTATATGTGCCGGTCGTCTCGGGCCTCGCGATCGGCGTGAATATGGTGAACTTCACCCGCGTGCTCGGATTGCTTTTGAAATCAGGCGTGAAGATCGTGGAGTCGCTCAAGATCACGGCGGCGACATTCAGCAGCGAGGTATATAGGAAAGTGCTTCTCGATGCAACGGAAGAGATCACGAAGGGCGGCCAGCTCGGCCAGTATCTCACGAGCAAGCGGCATCTCTTCCCGCCGCTCATTTCAGGCATGGTGCTCATCGGCGAAAGCACCGGAAACCTGGAAGACAATCTTGAATACCTTTCGGAATATTTCGACGACGAAGTCGACACGAAACTCCACTCGCTCACATCGCTCATCGAACCCATCATGCTGCTTATGATGGGACTGCTCGTCGGCTTCGTCGCGCTTTCAATCATCACGCCGATCTATTCGATTTCGTCGGGCATCAAGTAACCGCACGCCATGATGAACCCGCGCGACAACAAGGGGACAAGCCTCATGGACCTCATAATCAGCATTGCGATCATCGCGCTCCTTTTTGGCGGCGTGTATCTCGTTTATTTCTCGATCGTAACGGCCGTTGCGAACATCGGCATCCGCAATGCGGCGTCCGTCGCGCTTCAAACGGAAACGGAAACGGTGCGCAATCTGCCATACGATAGCGTCGGCACGGTGGGCGGCATTCCCACGGGCGTAATCCAGCCCGTGCAGACGATGACCGTCGGCAAATACACGTTCAGCGTCCAGACGACGATCCGAAACATCGACGACCCGTTCGATGGCACGCTCGGCGGCACGCCGAACGACACGGCGCCCGCGGATTACAAATTGGTTTCGATCACGGCCTCGTGCCCGCTCTGCGGCACGAATTTCATTCCGGTCACGATCACAACGACTGTCGCGCCGAAAAATCTGGAAAGCGCCACGCAAGACGGCTCGATTTTCATTTCCACGCTCGATGCGAACGGCGTGGGTGTTCCGGGCGCAACGGTGAGCGTTTCAAACAATACCGTGACGCCTTCCATTAATTTAACCGACACGACGAACGCGAGCGGCGTTCTTGAGCTTGTGGGCGTGCCGACGAGCACGCAGGGCTATTTCATTTCCGTCACGAAGAACGGCTACTCGAGCGACCAGACATATCCGGCGGGCGGCGCGGGCAATCCAAATCCGGTCACGCCGAACGTAACCGTTGCCGCGCAAACCGTAACGAGCCTCACCCTGCAGATCGATCGCGCAAGCTCGATGACCGTTACGACCTCCGACAACCGCTGCCAGGCAGTACCGAACGAATCATTCATCATGGCAGGCACGAAGATCATCGGCACGAATCCGGATGTTTTGAAATTCTCGATCACGACATCTACAAAAGCAGACGGCACGCTTTCCTTGCCAAGCATCGAATGGGACACCTACACGCTTGGCTTGCGCGATCCGTCGCGCGATCTTGCGGGCACAATGCCCTTTGAACCGCTCATTATTAATCCGAGCTCGACGATTGCGTTTCAATTTGTGAGTGAACCCGCGGCGGATCCCGCGCTTCTCGTAACCGTGGCCGATGCCGCAACGGGCGCGGGCATTCCGGACGCGCAGGTTACGATTTCAAAAGGAACGCCAATCACGCAGCTCACCGATCACGCGATCGCAGGGGAAACCGACTGGTCGGGTAATAACTTCGCAGCGCAGAGCGGGGGATTGGATCCCGATTCGGCGCCGGGAAGCGTGACGCTCCTCGCCAACGCTTCGGGTACGTATATTGCCGGTCCCTCCGAATGGATCGAATCGAAGACGATCGATCTGGGCGGATCGAATGCGGTGCTTCACACGATCGCATGGAACCCAACCGTGCAACCGCCCTCAACCGGCGCGGACAGTTTGAAATTCCAAATGGCGGCGAACAACGATAACGCAACGTGGAATTACATCGGACCTGACGGCGGCCCGACGACTTATTTCATGAATTCCGGCACGCAGCTTCCGGCGTCTTTGAACGGCAACCGGTATGTTCGCTACAAAGCATTCCTCACCACGCAGGATGCGTCTACCACGCCCGAACTCGACGACTTCTCGCTCGATTTCGCGGCCGATTGCGTGCCGCCCGCGCAAACGCTTTTCACAAATCTCCCACAGGGAACGTATTCGATCGACGTAACCGCGGCGGGTTATGCCGAAGGGACTTCAACCGTTTCCGTCGGCACCGGATTCCAGTCGCAAAAAATTTCGCTCACGCACCTCTAATATGAACGATCGCCGTCAGAGGAACCGGGGCTTCTCGCTCGTCGAAATATTGGTGGTCGTCGCAATCGCTTCATCGCTCATCATGGTCGTGAGCAGCCTGAGCGGAAATGTGAGCGGCCTGAATTCGCTCGTGAGTTCGCAGTTGCAATCAAAATCCGATATCGCGCAGACGCTTCAGATCGTGACGACCGAAATCCGTTCGGCGAGTCCGTCGCAAAGCGGCGCATATCCGATCGACTCCGCCGGCACCAGTTCGTTTTCATTTTTCAGCGATATCGACAAAGACGGGAAAACGGACCACGTGCGCTACTTCCTCGCATCCACAAGCATCATGAAAGGCGTGATTAAACCCACCGGCACGCCCGCAACCTACCCCACATCGGGCGAAGTCGTGACCGACGTAATCGACAACATCGTCGTGAACGCCACGTCGGCCCCGCTCTTCACGTACTATGATAAAAATTATACGGGCAGCCAGGCGCCGCTCGCGCAGCCGATCGATACGTCGCAGATCCGCCTTGTGGGCATCACATTCTACGCCGACGTGAAACCGAACCAGGGTCCCGCGCCGGATTACTTTTCCACCGTCGTCGACATCCGGAATTTAAGGGATAATTAAATGATGAACGCGAAGCGCGCCGGACAAATTGCGGTCGAGCTGCTTTTCCTTGCGGCGGTCGTCGTAACGCTCATCGGCGGCTTCGTTTCGCTCGCGGCATCCTTCCTGCAGCTTTCCGTGCGCGCGCAGAATAAATTGCAGGCATTCACGATCGCGGAAGCGGGGATTGAATATTATCGCTGGCACCTTGCGCACGTGGCGCAGGACTATCAGGACGGCACGGGCCACGCGGGGCCCTACATTCACCCTTACTTTAATAAAGACGGCACGCAGATCGGGCAATTCCAGCTCACGATCGTTCCGCCGCCGCCGGGCTCAACCATTGTCACGCTGACGAGCCAAGGCACGGTGGCGGGCGATCCGACGGTAAAGAAAATCATCACGGTCCGCATGGGTATTCCGTCTTTCGCGAAATATGCATGGGTTCTGAACGACAACGTGGCGTTCGGCACAACGGCCGAAGTTTTCGGCGTGATCTATTCGAACGCGGGCGTCCACTTTGACGGCGTGGCGCACAATCTTGTTGAAAGCGCACTGAACACGTACACCGATCCCGACAACGGCCTGAACGAATGGGCGGTCTATACGCAAAAAGCGCCCGCCGATCCGCGCCCGCCGACAGCGCTCCCGGCGCAGCCGAACGTTTTCCAGGTCGGGCGGCAGCTGAATGTTCCCGCCGTGAACTTTACGGGCATCACGCAGACGCTCGCCGACATCAAAACGCAAGCGCAGGCAACCGGATTCTATGCGCCGAGTTCAAGCGCACAGGGGTACGATCTGCAGCTAAACGGGACTTCATTCAAGGTCTTCAAAGTGAACACGCTTCTCGCTGCGCCGAACGGGTGCTCGAACAGCTTCTCGCAAACCGGATGGGGACCATGGAGCACCTCCACGGAAACATTCTACGCATCGGGCACGATTCCGCTGAACGGCGATATGTTCTTCGAAGACAATCTGTGGGTGAGCGGCACCGTGAACGGCGCACGCGTTACGATCGCATCGGGAAAATTCCCGGATAATCCCACAACGCGCACCAACATCATTGTGAATCACAGCGTGAACTATACGAATTTCAATGCATCGGATACGATCGCGCTCATCGCGCAAAACAACGTGCTCGTGGGATTGAAGAGCGACGACAATCTCACGATTGATGCGGCGCTCATCGCGCAAAACGGTTTCATCGGGCGCTACTTCTACAGCTCGAACTGCGGCACGGGCTTCACGCGCACATCGCTTACAACGCTCGGCATCATGGCAACGAACAAGCGCTCGGCATTTGCATATTCGCCAACGTCGGGATATAACACGCGCACATACAACTACGACACGAATCTTCTCTTCAGTCCGCCGCCGAGTTTCCCTCTGACAACCGATCAATATTCGCTCATATCCTGGCAAGAGGTACAATAAAAGCATGCGAACCAAGATTGCATCGCGCGCAGGCCTTTCGCTTTTTGAACTCGTAATCGCGATTGCGCTCATCGTCGGCATCGCGGGCGTGTATTTCCTCGTGGGCAATCCCGCGGGACAGCTCGCGGCGTCGCGCAACACAAAACGCCAGCTCGATCTGCAGACGATCATGAACTCGGTACGGCAGAACATCGCTGACCAGCCGAATGAGCAGTTCGCATGCGCAGCGGGTCCATTGCCTACTTCTTCAACGCGCATGGCAAACGCATCGGGAAGCTATAACATCGCGCCGTGCCTCATTCCGACGTATATGTTTAATATGCCGTTTGATCCGAACTCGCCGAATACGCACTATCAATCGAACACCGATTACGACACGGGTTACTTCGTTATGCAAAACGCATCAACCGGACAGGTCACGCTCTCAGCGCCCGCCGCGGAGCTTGGAAAAACGATCCAGCTGATCCGCTGAAGTCTGAATTTGACATATATAGATAAGTTGATATAATATAAAAAGCTCATTCACGCTGTTTTTGAGGGATTCAACAACAGCAAACCATTCACTATCATCGAACGGGATGTTTGATGATCAAACCTGCGAAGCGGGATGCTTTGCCTGGAGGTTGTTATGAATAAGCTTACACTGGCTATCCTCGGTGCATTGCCTGAACTAAAGAAAACGCTTGGCATCGTGAACGATGTCTCTATCAAGCGGATCGAGGATACGCTGCTCGACATGCAAGGCCAAGAAGATAAATGTGCATATCTTCTTCTCGACGAACAGGGTCGGCAAATCGCCGAAGTGGGATGGGTGCGGTCGCCGCAGTCATACCTCCTGGGCCTTTCCGATGATAAAAATCGACAAATCAAAGGTGAAAATGTCGGGAATGCCATCATGCGCCTATCGCCCGAAATGCGCAAAGAGGTGCGCTATGTTGCCGAAGTCGGCCACGCGGGAGCAGTGGTGCTACATCGAACACCTGACCATAGCGGGGTGTTCGAATATCTAACCAAGGACGTACGCGCAAGCGTACAAGAAGATCTCGGCATCCAGAAATGAAAAAGATTTTTCAGGGCGCGCCGCAAGACGCGCCCTTATTGTTTTATATAAAATGCGATTTATGGCGTCGTTGTCGCCGCGGCGGGCAAGAAGATAGGCCCGAAATTCGCAATCGTCGCACCGCCCGCCTGGGCGGTCATTTCATAATAGAAAGAGGAGCCGACCGAATCGTCCACGAGCTGGATCGCATACGAGTCGAGCACGCCCGGACTCTTTTGATCAAGAACGAGCGACCACGGACCGTTTGCGTCGGGCGAGCGATAAATTGAAATTTCCGTGGTGCTGGGCGGCAAGTCCTGCCAGCCAAGCTGCACCTTTTGATCCACGTGCTGCACATAGAAACTGCCGGACGGCGGCTGGCCGAATCCCGTGATCTGGATTTGCGGATTGTAATAAGGAATTCCCGAAGGCTGTTGGGGTTGCTGCGGCGGCGGATTATTCGCTGTTTGATTATTTGAAGGCGGCGGCGTGTTCGTGTTTTGCGTCGTCGTTGTAGGCGTCGTATTAGCCGGCGGCGGCGGCGCGGTTTGTTGCGGCGTGCTCGTCGTGACGGTCGGCACGATGGGATCCGACATGAAGGTGACTGTCGTGATATTCGTCGCCGTCGTGCTCGTGCCATTCGTCGTTTCGCTGATTGCCTGAACAAAGAAAGAATAATTCGCGAGGATTGAGTTGCCGATGTCGAAAGTTTGCGAACCGGAACCGAAGTCGCCATTGATCGTGATCGTCTTATACAACGTCCATGTGCTCGTGGGCTTTCCCGTAATGCCGCGGTAAATTTTGAGCGCCGTCGTATTGCCCGGCAGATTTTCCCACGTCACAATGAGCTGATTTCCTTTTGGCGATTTAAGGATAGTGAGAGAAACCGACGGCGGCGGGGGAGGCGGTGGCGGCGGGGGCGGCGTTACCGCGTACTGTGAATTGCCCTGGCTCGAAACCGTGGGAAAGTGCGTGTTCGATTGCACGACATATGCAAATAAGGCGCCCACAAGAACGATGGCACCGATCCAGATGAAGATATAGGAGAATTTTGAAAGGAACTGAAACATGGATTGCATCACGCCTGCAGATTTTCGACGAGCGCTATCTCAAGCGGCACGACGGCGAACGGCGAATAGCGCATCTCGGCATAGGCCCGGATGAATGCGCGGATCAATTTCACGAGCGTCGCCGCATCGGCGGCGGCGCCCAGTTTTTTTACACCCGCAATTTCATCTTTCGTGAGATCTTTTGAAAGCACCGGCTCAAGGCCTGGATTCAATTTAAGCGAAAGCACTTTGCGCAGATAATGGATGAGGTCTTTCGTAAATTGCGTAAGATTGTGCCCATCTTCGTTCAGCACAGCAATTTCATCGAGCGCCGACTTCAGATTTTTAGCGGCAACCGCCGCCGCAAATTCATGCACTTTTTTGAGGCCCGTGCGGCCCGTCAGCCGTTCGGCATCATCGAGCGCGATTTTCTTTCCAAGCGAAGTCATTTGATCGAGTAAGGATTCTGCATCACGGAAACTGCCCTCGGCGGCCGCGGCGATCACTTCGAGCGCGGCGTCGTCGATCGCAATTTTTTCGCTCTTCGCAATTGAGCTCAGCTTCGCAACGATCGTCTCTTTCGAGGGTTTCTTGAAGACGAACCGCTGCGCGCGCGAGGTGATCGTGGGCGGAAGCTTTTCGAATTCGGTGGTCGCAAGAACAATCACTGCATGTTTCGGCGGTTCTTCGAGCGTCTTTAAGAGCGCATTGAACGCGGCGCCGGTCAGCATGTGCGCTTCATCGATAATATAAACTTTGTGCGCGGCGGTCGCGGGCGACGTCTTAATGCTCTCTTTCAGGTTCCGGATCTCGTCGATGCCGCGATTCGAGGCGGCGTCGATTTCAATCACATCAAAAGAAGTCTGCGCGTCGATTTCGCGGCATTCGCGGCATTCGTTGCAGGGTTCGCCGAGCTTTGCGAACGCGGGGTCGTTGCGCCGTTTTTCGCAATTCAAGAGCTTTGCAATAAGACGCGCCGTCGTCGTTTTGCCCGTACCGCGCGAACCGTAAAAAATATACGCCTGTCCGATCCGATCCGCCTTGGCGGCGTTTTTAATAATCTCGATATTCGTTTCCTGGCCTAAAACATCCTCAAGTTTTTGAGGGCGATATTTGCGGTACAAGGCTTGAGCCATGATGCAATTATACCAGAAAAATCAATTGATTTGCCATGTTCCATCGCTTAAAATGGATATTATAGAACGATAGAACCCCATGACCCCTCAGCCGAAATTCATCCCAAAACCCGGCCAAATTGATTTCACGCACGTCAAGGAGGCGCCCGTCATTAACTGCATCGTCGTGCATGAAGGGAAAATACTCATCGTGCAGCGGAATCCGAACATGCACTTCCACCCTGGAAAATGGAACGGCATTTCCGGCTTTTTGGATGAACCGAGTAAATCCATAGAAGAAAAAGTCAAAGAAGAATTGGAGGAAGAGATCGGCCTTAAGGAGCACGCGATCGCTTCAATAAAAGAAGGAATAATAATCCGCGAGGAAGATCATGAATATGGCAAAACATGGATCGTGCACCCGATCCTCGCCGAAGTGAAAACCGATCAGGTAAAACTCGATTGGGAAGCGGAGCGGTATCAATGGATAGAGCCGAACGCGGTAACGTCTTTCGATCTTTTGCCCGGCTTCGAGCAAGTTGTGAAAACTTTCTTTACAATATAGATATGGTGTACGAACTCCAAGTCGGCGAATGGAGCGGCCCGCTCGAAAAATTACTCGAGCTTATTGAGGCCGAAAAGCTCGGCATCAGCGAAGTAAGTCTCGCCAAAGTCACGGACGGCTTCCTTAAATATCTCGAAAAGTTCCGCGAAGGCGGGGGAGAGGAAGAGGGGTTTCGCATGGATCTGCGCGTTTTGGCCGATTTCATCCAGGTTGCTTCGCGCCTCATTTTCCTCAAATCAAAATACTTGCTGCCGGGGCTCGCACTCACCGACGACGAAGAAGCGGAAATTAAAGATCTCGAAGAACGGCTGAAAATCTATCAGCGGCTCAAGCCTGCGATCCGCGAGCTCAACAAACTTTGGAAAGAGAGCCATAAGTCATACAGCCGTCCGTATTTCCTCGGCCGCGGCGGCGCGGGACTCGCACCCGGACAAACCATTTTTTATCCCGGAACGAAGCTCGATATTGAATCCATGCAGGGCGCGCTCGGCCAGCTTTTTGAAACGGTAAAAACATTCGAGCTTGAAACGGAAACGATAAAAGAAAAAATAATCACGCTCGAAGAAAAAATCAGCGAAGTTTTGAGTCGCGTACAGCAGGAAGGGGACACGCAGTTCAGGCATCTCTCGGGCGCGAAATCGCGCTCGGAGATGATCGTCGTTTTCCTTGCCGTTCTGCACCTCGCGCGCGAACAGCTCGTGCTTCTCGAACAAATGGAAAATTTTTCGGAAATCATGGTCAAACAGCAAAAGAAGGTATAGAATGTAACCATCTTTCATCCCTCCTATGGCTCAGGATAATAAAAACAAGGATCGCGCGGCGCTTGAGGCGCTCCTTTTCATCCATGGAGAACCGATGCCCTTTAAGCGCATCCAGGCGGTGCTTGACCTTGAAAAAGAAGAGCTCGATGCCGTAATTGCCGACCTGAAGAGCCACTTAGAAGAGGAGGGCCGCGGCCTCACCATTATTTCCGACCGTGAAAAAATACAGCTTGCCACAAAACCCGAATACAACCCGATCCTCGAGAGCTTCGTGAAGGAAGAAATTTCTGAAGATCTCACGCCCGCGAGCCTCGAAGCGCTTTCAATCATCGCGTATCTCGGCCCGATCTCGCGCGCACGGCTTGAATATTTGCGCGGCGTGAATTCAAGCGTCATCCTGCGCAGCCTTTCCATCCGCGGCCTCATCGAACGATTTCCGGACCCCGAACATTCGTCAGGATTTTTGTACCGGCCGACATTCGATTTAATGAAGCACCTCGGCATTACGAAAAAAGACGAGCTGCCCGAATTCGAAAAATTCCAGGAGCTTTTGAAAGTGTTCGAACCTGCAGCCGCGGCGTCGGATAACCAAGCGCAATCACAATAACGTACGAATGGCGAAGAACTTCGAAAAGTTTATTTTTCTTGGCGTCGTGATCGGCATTGCATTCTTCGCCCGGGCGGCATACCCCACAACGGGCGCTTCAAGCAAAGGCCAGACCGCCGTGATCACCACCCAGCCGCCGCTCCTCGTTTTAACCTCGCCTTCAGTGCCGCCATCTTCGGGCAATACCGCGCTTCAGGGCTTCAATAACGCGGCGCCCGGAACTTCGAATAACGCCACGGAGAGCGCTTCGATCACGCCGACATCGGCTTTCGTGCGCAAAGCGGGAACGCCCGTACCGGCCGTCGATGCAGTCGCAACGCTTGTCGCCGACCCGGAGAGCGGCACCATCTTCAGCGGCACGAATATCGAAAAGCGCTGGCCAACCGCCTCGATCACAAAACTTCTCACGGCCACCGTCGCACTCGATGATATTGATCCGAACGCGAACATATCCATTACGCAGGCAGCATTCGCCGCCGACCCCGAAGAAGCGAACCTCGTGCCCGGAGGTACGTATGCTTTCGCCGACCTCATGCACGCGCTCCTCATGCCTTCAAGCAACGTCGCGGCGGAAGCAATCGCCGATTATTACGGCCGCGCGAAATTCCTCTCGCTCATGAACGCGCGCGCGGCGGAGTGGGGGATGAAAGATTCATATTTCGACGATCCGTCCGGAATCTCCTCGGCAAACGAATCGACCGCGCAGGACATGATGATCCTTGCGCGCCATGTGTATGAAAATTATCCGGAGATCCTTTCATACACCCGCACATCGTCGTACACCATCACCGAACTCACCGCGAACCGCAAGGCGACGATCAAGAGCATCAATACCTTCGCCGGACAATCCGATTTCATCGGCGGCAAAACCGGCCACACCGACGAGGCGGGCGGCAATCTGCTCTCGCTTTTCCGCTACGACGGGCATCCCGTGCTCGTGATCGTTTTAGGAAGCAGCGATCGCTTCGGAGCAACCGCGCAGCTTTTCGGCTGGTTCAAAGAAAATTTCCAATAACATGTCGATTCTCGCCGCACAATCGATTCGGGTGATGATCATGGCAACGCTCGCATTTGCCGTGGCGCTTTTCATTACTCCGGCGTGCTATCGGCTTCTCAAAAAATACCGCTTCGACAAACAAATCCGCGAAGAAGATGCAACGCCTGTTTTTCACGGACTCCACAAAAACAAAGCCGGCACGCCGACGGGGGGCGGCGTCATCATCTGGGGAACCGTCATCATCATGGCGATTTTCTTCGACATTATGAACCGCATCTTCGACGGCATGTGGCACTATCTCTCATTCATCGATCGCGCCGAAACCTATTTGCCGCTCGCGGCGCTTTTGGGCGCTGCGCTCATCGGGCTGCTCGACGACTGGCTGGGCGTGATGAAGCTCGGCGGCGCATCGGGCGGGGGATTGAAGGTTCGCCAAAAATCAATTCTTTATCTCGTCATGGCCTTGATCGGCGCATGGTGGTTCTACTTCCGACTCAATTGGGACGTGCTTTCGGTTCCCTTCTTCGGCAATATCACGATCGGCCCGTGGTATATTCCGCTTTTCGTATTCGTCATCTTCTCGAGCGCCATTTCGGCAAATGAAACAGACGGCCTCGACGGACTGCTTGGCGGCGTATCGCTCTTCGCCTTCGTTGCGCTCACGACCGTTGCGTTCGTTCTGCACCGCTACAATCTGGCCGCATTCGGGGGCGCGATGATCGGCGCGCTCCTCGCGTTCCTTTGGAATAACATCTATCCCGCAAAATTTTTCATGGGGGATACGGGTGCGATGTCCTTGGGCGTCACGATCGGCGTGATCGCCATGCTCACGAACACGGCGCTTCTTTTGCCGCTCTTCGCAATCATTCTTGTCATCGAAACACTATCGGTGATCATTCAGGTTGCATCGAAAAAATTGCGTCGTCGGAAAGTTTTCCGTTCATCGCCGATCCATCATCACTTTGAAGCGCTCGGCTGGCCGGAATCGCAGGTGACGATGCGCTTCTGGATCGTTTCCGCCATTTTTTCGGTACTCGGCCTCGTGCTCTTCTTTCTTTCGCGATAACGTGCTATAGTGCCCGCAGCAAGGCTCGGCAGTTAGTGGTAGGGGAACCGCAACAAGCCGAGTGAAGTAACGCTGACTGCGCAAAGGCGGCCTTCTTATAAAGAGGAGGCCGCCGTTTTTTTGCCCATGCTCCGCTTGACCTATAAACCTTATTTGCTATACTATTCCTCGTATGTCTGACGAACAGAACCAAATGTACCCCGCAGAGGCGTCCCGCGAGATGATGGATGCCGGTGTTTTTTATGGCCGCAAGAAGAGCAAGACGAATCCGAAGATGCGGCAGTTTATTCTTGCAAACCGCGGGGGCATCGAAATCATCAACCTGCAAAAATCGAGCGACATGATGGACCGGGCAGCCGGCTTCATTAAGGAAAAAGTCCGCGATAACAGCCTCGTTTTGTTCGTGGGCACAACGCCTGCGGCCGAACCGGGCATCACGGAGATCGCAAAGAAGTTCAATATGCCGTACGTCACGATGCGCTGGGTGGGGGGCGCCATCACGAATTTTCGCATCATCGCGAAGCGCGTCGAGCACATGAAGAAGCTCCGCACCGATCTCGCGTCGGGATCTCTTGTCGATAAATACACGAAAAAAGAGCGCCTCGAACTCGAGCGCGAGATGATCCGCCTCGAAGAACTCATGGGCGGCCTTGAGAATCTTACCCGCGAACCCGATCTTCTCGTGATCATCGACCCCGTTTTCCACCACACCGCTTTGGCGGAAGCCCGCAAAAAGAATATTCCGGTCGTGGCCTTCGCAAACGTAGACGCCGACCCCGATGTCCTCGACTATCTCGTGCCCGGCAACGACAAAGCAAAGCGCAGCGTCGACTGGTTCCTCGAGAAGGTGACGAAAGCGGCTGAAGAAGGCGTCTCCATGCGCGCTGCAACCCCGAAGCCCGAAGCGGCTCCGGCAGCGGCGGCAAACGGCCCTTCTTCGGGCGGTTCGGGCGCGAAATAATTTTTTATTGATTACCCTATGGCACATACTAAAGAAATTTCCGCGGAAATGGTTCAAAAGCTGCGCGAAGCAACGAGCGCAGGCGTAATGGACTGCCGAAAGGCGCTCATCGAAGCGAACGGCGATTTCGATAAAGCAATTAAGTTCATCCAAGAGCGCGGTTTGGCAAAAGTTGAAAAGCGTTCCGGCCGCGAAACGGGTGCGGGACTCGTCCAATCGTACGTACACAACGGCCGCATCGGCGTCTTGCTTGAGATGCGCGCAGAAACGGATTTCGTGGTGCGTTCAGAACCCTTCCAGCAGCTCGCGAAGGAAATTGCCATGCAGATCTCGGCGATGAATCCGCAGAGCCTCGACGAGCTTTTCACGCAGGAATACATCAAGGATTCTTCAAAGACGATCAAGGATTTAGTGAATGAAGTGATCGCGAAAGTGGGGGAGAACATCTCGGTTTCCCAGTTCTTCCGCATAGAGGTCTAAAAGGTATAATAAAAGCATGAACGCGCCCAGGTCGCGCGTTCCAACAAATCAATGACAGAATTCATCTTCACAAGCATTTTGATGATTTCGTTCTCGGCGGTGCTTTATCTTATGGTTCGCGCCCTGCCGCGCATTCAGGAAGAAGCAGCCATGAAAGAAGGTTTTCTCGACCGCTGGGCGCATTCCGAGGTCCCGGAAAAAGTGGACGCCGCGGTGAATGGATATCTTTTGAAGTTCCTCCGCAAAGTAAAAGTTGTCGTTTTGAAGCTCGACAATACGCTCTCGAAGCACTTGCAGACGATCCAACACCACGAAAAGCAAAAGAACACGGCGATCGACCTTACGGGTATGACGGAAACGTCCACCCCTAGCAAAGAAGAAGTATCAGCGCAAGTTTAATTTAATGAAAATTTAATAATCGGATCTTATGATTCGATTATGGAAGTAATCCATTCTTCGGAGCTGGCAGAATTTTTTGGCATACTTTCGGGCGACGGACATATTTCGCGTTATCAAATTTCCATCACCCTCGGGAGCAAGGAATTGTCGTATGCGGAGTACGTCGCAGAGAAAATGACTTTGCTTTTCGCGATAGTACCGAAAATCATCTTTACCAAAAAAGGGCATATTGTCGTTTACGTTGGATCGGTGGCGTTGGTGCGTTATTTTCTCGAGCAGGGTCTCGCATCCAATAAAACCAAAGCACAAATCAAAGCACCTGAATGGATTTTTCGGAACGAAGATTACATGCGGTCATTTGTCAGGGGCTTTTTCGATACTGATGGATCGATATATAGGCTGCGTTATGGCTCTCAAATAAGTTTCACCAACAGATCCCTGCCGCTACTCGAAGCTTTACAACGGATGCTGAGATTATTAGAATATACAGTGTCAGAAATCAGCGGACCGCGCTTCTATATTACGCGATCCGGAGAGATCCGAAAGTTCTTCTCGGACATCGCTCCAGCAAATGGACGACACATAGAACGGTTTGAAAATATTATGATTTGCGCAGGTGGCGGAGCGGTCAAACGCTCGTGACTGTAAATCACGCGCCCTATGGGCTACGCAGGTTCGAATCCTGCCCTGCGCACATCTCGGAAGAAGTTGGCGTGTGAGCCCATTTGTGAAACGGTTTTCGTGCGTCAATGCTAAGTTTTTGGTCCTTGAGCACGAGGTTCGAACCGACGGTATTCAAGATGAACCGCCGCTTTTGAAAATCGACGCTCGTGAAGCTAGAAACTAGCCGATTATTGATCGAGCGATTCAAATTTGCGGCCCCATAGAAGTCTTGCTGAATTCATATTTCAAAAACGCGATTGACGCGAGCTGTTGCCTGTGTATAACGCATAGTTGCGCTCTCGGGGCTGGTTGCTACAATCCAAAGGAAATCAAAATCAAAACATCTTCCTTACCGTGCCCCCGACCTGCTTCCGACGTGAAAAGAGGGGAATCAAAGAGATCAGAGTACCTCGGGCCTTTGTCAATCTTATGGCCCTTTTTGTTATTTCAGTTATCGTCCTGAGCCCGCTCAAGCCTGCGTTTGCTCAAACTGCGAGCACCACAAGTTCAGGCTCGACATCAACCGGAACCGCACCGGCTTCGGGCACGACACCGTCACGTCCACCGACCACGCCGACCGGCCTTTCTTCTCCTGCGAACAGTTCACCTGTGACCGGAACATCGCAATCGAGCCCAGCATCGACCCAGCCGAGCAGTGAGACGGCACCTCAATCAGTGACCCCAATTTCACCCTCGGGCAACGCCGCAATGGCGTCCAGCGGCGCTAATCCGCAGCCTGTTATTCCGGGTTCCTTCAATCAAGACCTGATCAAAGTTGATAAAAATAGCGGCGCTCTCAATACGGTATTCCCGTTGGACATTCCTCCGGGAAGAAACAATCTCCAACCCGATCTAAAACTGACGTACAGCAGTCAGGACGGCGGGTTCGGAAACATCATCGGCGAAGGATGGTCTATAAATATTCCGTACATCGAGCGCTTCAACAAAACTGGCATTGATAAGTTTTACAGTACGAGCTCGCCGCAGTATTTCACGTCATCGCTGGATGGCGAGCTTGCCACGACGAGCGTGAGTTCGAATTACGTGCCACGCACTGAGAACGGCGCATTTCACAAATATGTGTTCTCGAACAATTCCTGGGTGATGACCGACAAAGACGGCACTCAATACACGTTCGGGTCCGCCGCGAGCAGTGAGCAGAATGATCCTAACAATTCGTCAAACGTGTATCGATGGATGCTCACCGAGGTGAGGGACACGAACGACAACTACATCTCATACGCATACTTCAAAGACGCGGGCCAAATTTATCCTTCGAGCATCGTGTATACCGGCAACGGCTCGACGGACGGAATCTTCGAGATTGATTTCCTGCGGACAGCAAGTGCCGATAACGCAACCTCATCGGCCACCGGCTTCCCGGTGCGCTCCAATTACCGGATCAACGAAATCGACGCAAAGGTGAATGGATCGTGGGTTCGCAAATACGCGCTCGCATTCAGCGTGGGGGATAACGGATCAACGACGCTTCTTAGCTCGATCACGGAGAGCGGCCATGACAGCCAGGGGAACACAATCACGTTGCCGCCCACGAGTTTTTCATATCAATCGCAAACGGCCGGCTGGAACAGCAGTTCCACGTGGGTTCCGCCGATTGCATTGTCAATCGCGGGCGCTCCCAATGGATCTTTTGTTGTTGATTTGAATGGCGACGGTTTGCCCGATCTCTTTTATGCAAATTACTTTTATGCGGGCACGTGGCAGACGTCATACGCGTCGTACATCAATAACGGGCACGGCTGGACCGACGATTCCTCTTGGTATTCGCCCATACCATTATCAAATACTGGCCTCAATGACGTGCGAGTCGTTGATGTGAACGGAGACGGACTCGCCGACCTCCTCTACGCCAATTATTTCTATGACGGCACGTGGCATACGGACTATTCAACATACATCAATAACGGCCACGGCTGGACGCTTGATCCATCATGGAACCCGCCGATGGCCCTCGAAAATAGCAGTCAAGATAATGGAGTGAAGATCGTGGACGTGAACGGCGATGGGTTGCCGGATCTCCTTTATGCCAACTCCTTTTACGATGGCGCATGGGAGATGTCGTACGCTGCGTACATCAATAACGGCCACGGCTGGACGAATGATCCCGCGTGGTACTCTCCGGTTACTCTCTCGGCAAATGACTCTGACATTGGCGTGCGAGTTGTCGATGTGAACGGCGATGGTCTGGCCGATCTCATTTACAACGATGCGGTCAACGGCTCGCTTGGCGCTTATATCAACAATGGGCACGGGTGGACGAGTGATTCTTCATGGATCCCGCCGGTGGCTCTGTCATCGAACAGCGGTCCCAATGGGACCCAAATCATCGACGCGAATGACGATGGCCTTCCTGACATCGTCTACTCGGATACGTTCTATGGCACGCCCTATGCCTATATCAACAATGGGCACGGGTGGACGAGCAATTCGGCGTGGATTCCGCCGATTAACCTCACGGACCATATAAATCAGAGCACTCGCCTTGTCGATGTAAACGGCGATGGATTGCCGGACATCATTTCCAACGATAGTTCCTGGGGCACTTCCGGAGCGTATGCGAACAAGAACAGCATTCGCGCCGATCTCTCGACCAACACGACGTATCCGCAGGGCGGCAGTACCGCAGTGCAATACAAATCCGCGGTGCAAATCACCGACGGCTCCGGAACCATAACAAATAAGATCCCGTATCCCATCTACGTCGTTTCGCAGATTACGAATAACGATGGTTCCCAGAATGCATTCTCATCGACGTATCAGTATGCGAGCGGTACGTACTACTATGCCGGTCCGTATGACAAGCAATTTGCCGGCTTCAACCTCGTGGCCGCTGCGGACGGTGCCGGTAATGTGACGAAAACGTATTACCACACTGGAGCCGGCTCCGATTTGGCGCATGGAGAATACCAGGACAATTTCTGGAAGATCGGGAAGCCGTACCGAACCGAAGCGTACGACAATGCGGGACACCTGTATAAAAAGACAATCAATAAATGGGACAGCTACGCGCTTGGCGGGAGCGCTGCGTTTGCGAAGCTCGTGCAGGTAGTCGAGTCAGATTACGACGGCCTCTCAACGCATCGCGATACTGCGGAGGCATATACCTACGACAACACGACCGGAAATCAAACCGAGACAATTCAATGGGGCGAAGTGACGGGCAGCGATGACGGCACGTTCATCGACAACGGCTCGGATAAATACACGACGGATTCAACGTATGCAACGAGCGGAGACGGGGTGATAGGCAAGCCATCCGACGTCACCATGACGGACCAAAGCGGGAACAAGGTGAAGGAATCCCGCTATTACTACGACAACCTTGCTCTCGGCAGCGCAACGACCGGAAATCTCACGAAGGAAGAAGATTGGAAGACCGGAACCACGTACATCAACACCCAAAACACGTATAACGCGTATGGCCTCGTGACGCAGAGCCTTGATCCGCGAGGAAAGCAAACGACATATTCGTACGATGCCTATAATCTTTATCCCGCGTCCGTCACGAACCCGTTGAGCCAGGTCACGCGGTATGAATACGATTACTCGACGGGCAAACCGACCCAAACCATTGATCCGAACAACGACACTTTCCAGACGACATATGACGGCATTGGGCGCCCCGTTCAGGTGCTCCAACCCGACACGAATACGTCTTCAACGCTTGTCACAAAAGCGACATACACGTACGTTGACACGTCGAATGCAGTAAGCACTCATGAGTCGGACTTTCTCGATTCCGGCACGACGGTGGACACGTACAGCTACTACGACGGCTTGGACCGCCTTCTCCAGACGAGGAAATCAGCGGAGGATACGGGAACATACAAAGTCATCGATCGCGCGTACAACAATGTGAATCTGCTCCAGTCGGAATCTTTGCCGTACTTCTCGTCCGGATCGAGCAAAACCGCTCCTACGAACACTGCGTCATTGCTCGTTTCAGACACGTATGATCCGCTGCAACGCATCCTTACGACGACGAACGCTGCCGGTACGACCTCGAATCTTTATGCAAACTGGAAGGTGACGACTACGGACCCGCGTGGCAAACAGAAGGATCAATATGATGACGCATTCGGCAATTTGGTTCGCGTGGATGAACACAATAATGGCAGCACATACTCGACGTATTACACATATGACGGCCTGAAAGATCTCACAAATATCACGGACGCGCTCGGCAATGTCCGAAATTTCACCTACGACGGGTTGGGGAGGAGACTCACCGCCCAGGATCTGCACGCTCCGGGGGACGCGACATACGGAACGTGGACTTACTCGTACGACGCTGCGGGCAACCTGACGCAGACCGTCGATCCAAAGAGCCAAACCGTCAATTACACGTACGACGACATCAATCGGCCATTGACTGAGGATTACACCGGCCAAGCAGGCACGGAAGTCACTTATTCCTATGATTCTTGCACGCAAGGCGTGACGCGGCTTTGCTCTGTGACTTCACCCGGTGCCGTGGCGAGCTACTCATACGACGGACTTGGCGATGTCGCGCAGGAAACAAAGACGATTAGCGGAAATGCTTACACAACAAATTACTCCTATGATCGCCAAGGAGACCAGCTCACGATTTCAAACCCGGACGGTTCGCAGGTTCAGTACGCGTATAACACCGCCGGACTTCCGGAGACAGTCTCGTACAAACCGAACGGCGGATCGTTAACAATCCTCGTAAGCAACTTTGATTATTCGCCAGAAGATCAGGTTGCGCTCCAAGTTGACGGCAATGGCGTGAGCGTCAAGAACGTGTATGACCCCTCGAAGCTATATCGCCTGATGAGCAAGGTGACAACCGACCCCGCGAACGGCGGCGGGCAGCAAGGGGCGATGCAGGCACCGTTTCTTGGCCGAAGCAGTTCAATGATTGCGATGGGTGCTTCGCAGCAGACGAGTCAATCGACAACAACCGTTACGAAGAGCTACACCGGAGCGCTTGATAGCTACACCGTACCGGCGGGTGTCATGAGCATCACGATTACCGCATATGGTGCTCAGGGTGGAACCCTCGGATCATTTACCGGTGGAAAGGGAGGAGAAGTCTTTGGAACGATAGCCGTAACTCCCGGAGAGACGTTTTATATCAACATCGGCGGTCAAAATGGATACAACGGCGGCGGTGGCATTTCGGCCCAGCCAAGCTGCTTCGCGGCGGGTGGCGGCATGACGTGGGTCTCCTCTACAAGCACATTCAATGCGTCAGCGTTTTTAGTCGCCGCAGGCGGCGGGGGAGCCGGGTGCAATAGCTTCAACGGAGATAAAAACGGTGGAAATGGCGGGGGTCTCACTGGATCTGCGGGCAGTGGATACGGCTCGGGGGATAGCCCTGGAGGAGGCGGAACTCAAACTGCGGGAGGCCCAGCAGGAGGAGGCGCACGCAATGTCGGTGCTACCGCTGGAAGTTTTGGCCACGGCGGAAATGGTGGTTATACGCTTGTGGGCGGAGCATCTGATAGCGCAGGCGGCGGAGGTGGCGGAGGTTATTTCGGCGGCGGAGGTGGTGGCACTATTCCCTGGCCGAGCGTCGGCGGTGATGGCGGTGGTGGAGGCTCTTCACATCTCTCGAATCTCCTTTCGGCAACTGGAACGATTGCAGGGGTAAATACCGGAAACGGGTACGTGACGATTGTCGAGCAGCATGTCGCACCCTCAATCACTTCGTTCGGACAGTATCGCCTGGATGCGGTCACGCCGATTAACGAAGGGAGTTCGACGGACCAAAATGGAGTCGTCTTCAATGCAACGCTCAATTCGAATGCGACGAATAGCGTGCAGCTTCAGGTTGAAGAAGAGCCAGCAGGAACGAGGTTCACGAATACTGCAAATGTACCGGCGAGCGCATTTGTCCCGCCGGGTGGTTCGGTTTCGACCACATTGTACGGAGCGAACGGCAGCTACCATTGGCAGGCGCGCGCGGTTGATACGCAAAACAACGCATCCGACTGGCAGCTCTTCGGACCCAACCCAACCTCGACCGACTTTATCTTGAAGGCCCCGACAATTGCGTTCACGACCCCACCGAATGGAACGACAACGCCACCATTCCCAAACTGGACGCTTGTCGCAACGAATGTGACTTCCACGAATAGCTATCAAGTCCAAGTCGCCTGGGGAATTTCACAACCGAATCAGATGTCAAATTCAGTGAATGCGAGCGGATCGCAACTGCTTTCCGGCATCAACGTTCCGAAAACGCTTTACTATGGCGATTACACGGACACTGGAGCAACGGTTGGGATGGTCGCGTCGAGTTCACTGTACGACATCACGAGCGGCTCTCAGCTTGAGGCCACAACGAGCGTCAATTTCAACGAGGAGACGATCTCAGCATTCCAGAACTGCGGCGTCGAGGAGGTGCAGTGCATTTCGTACACTTATGACAACGACGGCAACATCACGCGCATTGAAGATAATTCTGCGAGTGGCGCGAGTAAGACGGTGGATTATGTCTACGACGATTTGAACCGCCTCACGTCGGCATCATCGTCAAATGCGATAAGCGGCCAGAATTACCTCGAGACATATTCGTATGACGCGCTCGGAAATATGCTGAGCAAGTCGGACACAGGAACCTACACGTATGGCGGCGGGTATGCTGATCCGGATGCGGTGACGAGCATCACGAATGGTTCTTCCACGACCAACTTCGCCTACGATCTGAACGGCAATCTCCTCACGTCAGGGAACGCGACGAACACCTGGAATTACCGGAATCGCCTCACCCAGTCTGTCACCCCCTCCGGAACATCGACGTACGCCTACGACTATCAAGATAATCGCGTGAAACTTGTGGAGAACGGCGCGACGACTTTATTCCCGACGAACTTCTACGACGCCATGATCGGCGGCGACTCGACAACCACGGCGCACATTTTCGCAAATGACCTCCTTATCGGGATTGTCGAGAATTCGACAACCACATCGAGCACGCTTCGCTATGCCCTGGACGAGTACTTGGGCGGCACAAATCTCATGACGGATGCCTCGGGTACGGTGAGTGAGACACTCGATTATTATCCGTATGGGGCAATACGGCTCGATAACCAGTCGAACGGCGTAAATGAGAAACGAAAATACGTTGGGACCGAGTTCGATCAAGGTACCGGGCTTAACTACATGCAAGCGCGCTTCCAAGATCCAAACCGGGGCGAATTCTTGAGTGAAGATCCGGTGTTTATCGCACTTGGAAACCCGGTGCAACTTCAACAACTCGGGCAATCAAATGAAGCAGCATTATTGACCAATCCCCAGTCACTTAACGCTTACGGCTATGCAGAAGACAACCCCATCACCAACAAAGACCCGAATGGGCGTTATGGAGAAATTTCTGGATCGCTTGTTCTTTTCGGCATCGGTTTTTCAGGCGGCGTTCAATTTGATCAAAATGGGATAGATATCGTCGGCAGCGCACAGGCAGGTTACGGTTTCGATGTCGGACTTCAGGCAGGATGGGTGCCAGGAGTCAGTTTGGCGCATTTACCCTCTGAATCAATTAACGCTGTCACTGAAGGGGGCGCAGGCGTCGGGGTGCAGCTTGCTAAGAAAATACAATCTACTCCGGAACATACCGACGATAGTCGTGACCCTTTAACCGTAGAACCGCTTATAGGAAATGTTGGATACAGCGTTGGGGCGCAAGCGCAGTTTTCAAATCCGATATTCGTATGGGGAACTCCTCCGATCGTTAATGAAGAACAGAATGTTGGAGCTCCTGGCATCAGCAGTTTGCCTAAGACATACATTTCCCAAGGACCAGTTAGCTCACCGGGTTCAGTTGTTGGCGAGGGCGGCGGACCAATATCCAGCGTCTCGATTGCATCACTTCAGCACGCTCTGAATAACATTTCCAGCCTCTTAGCCCATTTGCAATCAACAAGTGCCGTATACCAGTCGACAACACAACATTAACAAATAAATGTTAACGATAGAATTCATAATTTTCGGCGTGGTGTCAGTCGGGTTCATTGTGTTGGTGATTCTCAAAAGCAAACAATGGTCGGCGGTTATCCAAGAACTGTACGTCCGCTCAACAAAAAAACGAGATTGGTACTATTTCGATTTCAGCGAGCCCTGGGTGAGAGTGTTGATACAAGGAGCGCTTATATTGTTTGCAATCGTTGTAGTGTCGTGGGCCTTCACTTTGCTTTTTGGAAGCGTTTATGTAACCCAAAACGCGTCAGGTCAAAGCGAGTGGCATCTTCAGAAATAAAATATCCTTTCCAACTTAATCTTGATTCTCCGAACGATCATATTCGTATTCCTGGCAGCCAGCGCACAGCCCTGGCAAACACCAAAAATAAGAGATGGACATTTTACGATGGACCAGCGAGACAATCGCGTTATGATTCACTGGAAACCGTGATAAAGATTGATTCGAATTGGTTCAACCACCAGTGGATGCAGGCTCGAAACCGAGCGGGCAAAAGATACACCCCGGACCTGGACGTATCATTGCCGATTTATGAGTACTTTGAGAGCCTTGGACAAGACGGGCCCTTCTTTGATCGTCTTGAAGAATTAAGTTCAGACCTCAAGAAATCCGTAGGGGAGCTTTCCGCCGCCTCGCTCGGAACAAAATCTTCACAGGACAATGGGGTCCCTAAACTGCTGAACCGTGCGCTTGCGATCGTCGGCTCGCTTGTAGAAATGCGTGCAAAGGCGCCCCTTCAGCTCGAGACTGAACCGGTTGCTTCGGCCGTCCGCGAAGCGGCGAGTTCTTTGGATTCGATTCTCACTGAGCTCAGGGAAAATCGAACCGGCAAGGGTGAAACTGAGCGCTCGAGCATCGATTACCAGATACGAGGACTGCAGGATGCGCGAGGAAATTTCTTGGGCATCGAGGAGTTCCTTAACGGCCCGCAGGGCAAGACGTCAAATAGCCGAGAGCTCCTTGTGCTCGGTCCCGCAGGAAGCGGCAAGACACACCTCTTCTGCGAGATGACACGCCGCCGAGTAGAAAAAAACCTCCCGTCCTTGTTGTTTCTCGGACAGACCTTCCGCACTCCGTTCAGTGATCCGCTTGAAAATCTCATGAAATCGATTGCGCCCTCCGAGAACCCGGCGGAGCTCCTTGCCGAGCTTGACCGCTACGGCAGGAACGCCCATGCCCGATGCATTCTCGCAATCGACGCGATCAATGAAGGACACCGGGATAGTTGGGCGAAGGCGTTGCCCGCCCTTGTCGAACAACTCCGCCCGTACGAGGGGATCGCGCTTGCGATTAGCTGTCGGACTCCGTTTCAGTACGTGTTGCTACCGGACGCTGAAAAGCTCGGTTTTCAAATCGCCTTCCATGGTGGCTATCCCGCGGACGAGCAGGAAATCGCGATAGAGAAGTATTTCAAGGGATATGGAATTCCGATGCCCGAAGTTCCATTGCTCGAGGAGGAATTTTCCAACCCTCTTTTTCTAAAACTCTTTTGCGAAGCGCTCGAGAAAGTGACCGTCAAGCGACAGCACGCGCAGCTCACAATGATCGCTTCGGGACAGCGGGGGATGACGCACATCCTGGAATACTTTGTCGTCGAGAAGGATCGTACGATTGCGAAGCGCCTCGGCATGAAGTCCGGATTCTCATGGAAGTTCCTGAAGGAAGTTCTTGCTCCCTATCTCGCGTCTCACCACAGCGATTCAATGCCGATCAATGAGGCGGCAAAACTTGCCAATGGAGCACAACCGGCAACCCTTGCTCCGGGTGCTTTTCTGCAAGCACTTATCGAAGAAGATATTCTCGCCGAAGATGTTGCGTTCTCGGAGGAAGGCGGGCCCCAAGAGGTCATCCGATTCACGTATCAGAAATTCTCCGATCACTTAATCGCGCGACATCTCCTATCCTCCCAACTTGATGCGACGAGCGATGCAACGATCAAAGAATCGCTCGCAGACCCCAAGCGGTTGGGATTCTTTTTTCGGGACGAAGATGCGGCTATGGAATATGCGAACATCGCCCAAGCGATCATGATCGAGTTCCCGACACGGATTCACAACCAAGGCGAGTTACTCGATTTCGTCGAATGGAAAGGTATACCCTTTCGCCTGTGCGAAGGCTTCGTGGAGGGCCTCTACTGGCGAGAGGCGCGCAGTATCAACACTTCGACGAGCCGCATAGTCGGTAGGTTTCTCGAAGAGGAATCCTTAAGGGACAAGACGCTCAACGTGCTGCTCGCGCTTTCAGTGAAGCCGCAGCACCCGTTCAATTTCGAGCGTCTCGAGCATTTTCTCGCGCCCATGAAACTGGTGGACCGCGATCTTCTGTGGACGGAATACCTACGACATGCGAGGTACTCAGGGACGCCTGGCCGCATTCTCTCGTGGGCCGAGCATTCAGCATCAAGGCCCCTAACCAAGGATTTTGCGAAGGCCTATGCCACCGTCCTGAAATGGTTCCTTACTTCTACGCAGCGGGCATTTCGAGACCGCACGACCCATGCGCTCTTTCAGCTGGGCCGCGCCCGGCCGTCGATTCTCTTTGACCAGACGCTGAGGTCGCTTTCGGTGAACGATCCGTACGTTTCAGAGCGGATGCTCGCGGCGTCGTACGGCGTCGCAATGGCGGGTTGGCAAGATCCGACGATTAGTGCAACCATTCCGGGGTTTGCGAAAGCGCTCTTTTACTCGATGTTTGGAGATCATGCGCCGTACGGAACGACGCATATCTTGGCGAGAGATTACGCTCACAAAACAATTCAGCTCGCTCTCACGATGGCTCCTGCCCTCATCACCGAGGAAGAGCGGAAGCTCATCACGCCGCCCTTCACAATCGGAGGCCTTCGGGAATGGCACGAAGCCGAGGATCGAGACAAGGGAAAATATCGCAACGGCGACGCTCCACTCGGGATGGATTTCGCGAACTATACGCTCGGCCGGCTCACGCGCGGCCGTTCTCCCTACGACGAAAAACATGCTGATTATCAGACTGTTAAAAGACAGATTCTCTGGCGAATCTACGACCTCGGGTATTCGTTGGAGGCGTTTTCTCAAATCGATCAGGAGATCGCTCGCGAATCGTGGCATTACGAGCAGCGAGGCCGGAATAGCAGTAAGACGGATCGCTATGGAAAGAAATATGCCTGGATTGCCTTTTATGAACTCGCGGGATACCGCGCGGACGTGGGGTTGTTGGATCTTGGCGGCATCCGAATCTCTGAGGCAGATATTGATCCGAGCTTTCCGGAAGAATCCACCTCTCGTCCGATATTCGAAGCACCATGGATCGAACAGGATGGTTCAGTGAGGGATTGGCTCTATTCGAAGTTCCATCCGCCAATCGAGGATAAACTCATAATTCCCGTGCTTGAACAAGTAAAAGGTCCATGGGTGATCCTTCATGGCTACGTAGACCGAGCGTCGGAGACGAAGAGCAACTTTGCGATATTTGACGGAATCCTGGTTCGCCGCGAAGACACCGAAAAAGTGATACGGATTCTCTCAACCATCGACTATCCAGGAAATCATGCTATTCCCCGAGCAGAGGACGAGTACTACACGTTCGCCGGTGAGATTCCGTGGGCCGACACGTGGCATGCGCAGCAATATCCGCAATCGATCGGAAGCGGCGAGGATGAGACTACAGTCACGATACCGGTTCGTGATTATGCATGGGAGAGCTACCACAGCAACGAGAACAAGCTCGGCGGCGCGCCCTTTCCCACGAAGGAAATCGCGCAATATCTCGATCTTTATGTGCAGATTCCGTCGATCCGCATGGCGGAGCGGAACTCGTTGCGACAAGCCACGGTTCGAGTGAGCTCCGGTGAGGCATATAACAACTCAGAGTCCATTCTTTTCATTCGGCAGGATCTTCTCGACCGGTACTTGGCGGACCATGGCATGGACCTGATTCTCTTTGCGTGGGGTGAGCGCCGAGCAAATTATCATACATCTAGCGGCACTGAAGAAGCTCGGTCGCTCGAGGGTGATTTTCGTATCGAAGATACCCTTCACAAACAAGGCTTTTTCTATACTGAAGGAAAATTCAAGAGATTCCTTTGATCGAACGCCAGAAGTCGATTCGAAGGACAAAGAACATCAGCACGAACCCAAACTTGCATTTAAGACAAAAACATCCATCTATCGCCGATGGATGTTTTTGCTACGATGAACAGGCGGGAACAATCAAGCAGCTTTCTTCATGCCGTCATCGAGATCGGCAAGAAGATCTTTAATCGAGGACGCAAGGGCGCGTACCTCTTCATTCCGCGTGGCAACAAAGGTTCGGATATCCTCCAAATAGGCGCACAAAAAAGACAAACATATAAGGTATAATGAATTTATGACTGGAGGAGATTATTTCTTCTTTGTTTTCCTCGGAACGATTGCAGTTGCGAGATTGGTTTTGGCCATTCCGAAGAGCAAAAGACCGTCGTCGATCATCGGTAGCATTCATGTGCGACATTACATGCTTGGAATTGTGCTTGCTATTATTGCGGCCTTAATAAGAAATGAAGCCGCCTACGCTATCGGGCTTGGTTTGATTGCTGATGAGTTGCCGCCGCTATTAGTAAAAGGGCCAGGTTATCGAGATGAGCAATGGAGAGGGTGCGAAGATTATTTCACAGCATGGACTGTCGCGGGCGTTTTTCTGGTTACATTGATCGTTTATTTGATGCGTAACTATTTTGTGTTGTAAACCAGGTTCGAACGGATGAGGAGTTCAGAAATGCCGATGTTTTCTACTTCTCAAGACATCCACAGATTGTCCCCATTTCGCTATTTACAGCTGTTTTGGCGGCGCTATGATGGATATAGCTTTGGAAGAAAGAAATCTCGAGTCCCTCCCGGCCAGGAGGGAACAGCCTAAACCCAGACTTTTCGGAGTAGGGGTGTTGTAGGGTTATCCCATAACTTCAATCGTCGCCCGCGGACAATTGTAGGGAGTCACAAAAGCGAAAGCTCTCCCAGGAGATAATACCTGAGTACTGTCCATGAGAATGGACGGGAATCAACCTGAAGAGAGGTATCCTCATTAACCGGAGGCGCAGAACATGCGCACCGAGGGGACGGTGAGCCCAGGTAAGGCTAACCCAAAGCTATTCGTTCTTTAATGGACGGCAACAAAAACGACCAGGAGTTCTCAAACTCCTGGTTTTTTATTTTGATTCGGCACCCAAACCGCGCACGAGCGATTACAGCCGAGTTAATAGACAAAATATTTATTCTGTGTTATATTATGCGCAGACGAGGAGGCGCGATGCCAGACGTAAGAATTACCGCAACCAGCAGTTTCATGGAAAAAGTGAAGGATGAGGATCAATTCTGCCGATCAATCCGTGCAATGATCTACGATCTCTTTCAAATCGCTCTTCCGAACATATCCGTAAAGCTCGAGTCCTACGCCCCTGGCTGTGAAGAAGGACGGCCGCCGCTGGTAATCAGCGTGAGCATTGGACAAGGGAGCCGAGCTCCGGCAGATCCAGGAAATACGGCCGCGCAAATCGCTAGTTACGCAAAGCTGATCGCCGACAAAGTCGTTTGTGGCGATGCCGGCAAGGTCAAAGCGGTCTTCGACGTGGTAACCCGGAAAACCGCCACAGCAGAATTGTAGGAAATTTAAAGGATGGAACCGCATATAGGTTCGCACCATTCAATCGATAGCAAAAGGGCGCAGCTGCATAGCTGCGCCCGATTTCTTAGAATGATTTACGCCATCCTACCTAATGCCGCTATCTGTTTGGCGTAAATCATATCCCAATTCGGCGGTGAAGCGACGCAATAATTCGCGTCGTCGAAAATTTTCTGCATGATCGTCATGAGCCGTTTTGCCGCCCCAAGACGGATGGCGCGGGGCGCTTTTCGGTTTAGTAAGTACTGAAAATCGGTCCGACCCGGCTTCTTGCCCCGATATCTTGCAAGCGTTTTCTTTATGATCCAATCCCATACCAGAAAATTATCCTGGAATGTTGCTCGCCCTTTTCCTGTCATGATGGTCCAAGCGAATCGGATGTTTTCTTCCCTAAGTTCGCGACGCTCGTAGATAAATTTGTCGAGCGCCTGAATAACGGCATTGGATCGCAACATGAGGCTCAATGCCTCCGTGCCGTCACTCACAATAGATGTAGCATGACGCCGACAGAACATCGGCCACCTCCCATAGACCGCAAACGGTACTATCGAAAGTGTACTCAAGCAAAGGGGAGCCCGCAAGCTCCCCGCCAACCGTCATCAGTATCCCGAAAACTCCTCCGCGCGGATGTAATCGTCGTTGATTCCGTTTTCGTTGAGCATCTTGCGCATCGCGGCGGCCATTGCCGGGGGACCGGCCATGTAATAGATCGGCGCCGCAAGATCGGTTACATACTTTTTAATCATCGTACCATCGATGTATCCCGTTTCGCCGCTCCATAACATCTTCGAATCCGTCATGTTCGTCATCGTGCCGATGAACTTGTAATTCGGATTTTCTTTTTCGAGATCCGTCAATTCTTTCAAAAACGCGGCGTCTTCCGGACGACGGTTCGAGTAGAAGAGAAAAATCTTATGAGGGAGTTTGTCGTGCGCAGCCTGAAGGACCATGCTGCGGAATGGCGTAATGCCGATGCCGCCCGCAAGGATCACGGCGGGCTTCGCCGTATCGTTGTGCAAGGTCATCGAGCCGAACGGGCCCTCAAACTTGAAGGGAGCGCCGGGCGCGAGCGTCTTCAACACGCGCTTGAAAGCGGTGTCGCGCATGCGGGTTGTGATCATGATCTCATTTTCATACGGAGCCGCGGCGATCGAGAACGCGCGCGTGTTGCCTTCATCGTCCGTTTCCGGGGGATTTACGAGCGTAAGGTCGATGCTCTGACCGCCCTTGAAATTAAATTCCGCCGGCCTTTCGAAGTGAAACGACATCGTGCCCTCTGCGGCCTGCTCCGAACGGATAAGTTTTGTCTCCATGGAATAGTTAAATAATTGTTTAATTGTTATTATAGCGGGTAGAATGAAGTTATGCAAGAGTATGTAACCCACGCAATCGTGCTCAACAAAGAGCCCTTGCGCGACCAGGACGGCCGTTATTCGCTGTTTACCGAACGGTTCGGCAAGGTGATCGGAAAGGCAACGAGTTCCCGGAAAATCACGTCAAAGCTTGCGCCGCACCTTGAGCCTGGAACGCTCGCACGCGTGCGATTTATCGAGCAGAAAGGGACGCAGATCGTCGATGCCCTGAAAGTCGACCGCCTGCCGCATTCCTATCTCGATCTTCGTTTTTTGAGCGCGCTCCTGCCCGAAGGCCAGCCGGAAGAGAACCTCTGGGAACTCCTCGCGAAACAGCCATTCTCGTGGGTGGATGCGCTCCAGATCCTCGGGTGGGATCCGTCGGACGCCGTGTGCATGGGATGCGGCGCGGCCGCGATTTCCCACTTTTATATACCGCGCCAGGAATTTTTTTGTTCGCGATGCGCTTCAAAACTAAGGAAAGATGCGATAATATTAGTAGTAAACCCCTCATCGCATGACCTATAACCCGAACTCCGTTTGGGAGAGCAAGGAAAAAAAATACGAATACGCCCCGAACGCGGCGGAGACGGCGAAACAGGCAAAGCCCGAAGCGCCGAAGCCGCCGGCTCACGCCCCCGCGCCCGAGCCGAACACTGGGCCTTCTTTTTTCAAACGGCACGGCATTTTATTTTTTTCACTGATCCTCGTCGCGGTCTTCGCGCTCGCAGGATTCGTCGTGTATCTTTTGCTGCCGCCCTCGACGCCTAATGTTGCGATCTCGTTTTCCAAACCCGACAACGTGCAGGTCGGACAGCCATTCACGCTCACGCTCGCGCTCACGAATTATTCAAATGCAATTTTAAAAAATACCGATCTTTCGATTTTGCTTCCTCCGGGCATTTCATTCATCGGCCAATCATCAGGACAACGCGTCATTGAGGAATCGCTCGGCGATATGGGCTCGCAGGACATCAAGCGCCAGGACTTCAATCTTGTCGTGACGGCAAATCCGCAAAGCATCCAGCGCATCGATGCAAAGTTTACCTACGCCACCGCAAATAACGGAAAAACGCAGTTCGAGACCGATGGCGGCGCGGATCTTATTGTGGGCGATTCCGCGATGAACGTCACGTTCACGACGCCCTCGAATATTTTCAGCGGCCAGAATTTCGACGTTACGGTGAATTACGCGAATGAGAGCGGCGAAGAACTGCACGATGTCGTTTTCAATGCGAATTATCCGCCGGCATTTTCCTTCGTGAAGAGCAGCATTCAGCCTGCCACGCCGGCCCACAATGCCTGGGTTATCGGTGATCTTCAGCCGAACGCGACCGGCAGCTTCACCATTACGGGAAATATCGTCGGGCCCGAAGCCGCGATTTATGCGCTCGCGGGAACGATCACCGCCGATTTTCAGAGCCAAACCTATCCGGTGAACGAACAAACGACGAATTTCGTCATCGCATCCGCACCGCTTTCGCTGTCCGTCGACCTGAATGGCAAAAGCGACTACGTCGCCGGCCTGAACGATACGTTGACGTATACGTTACATTATAAAAACAATTCCACCGTGACATTCCGCGCCGTTTCGATCAAAGCGACGCTCGTTGGTTCGATGTTCGACCTCACCACGCTCAAGGCGGATGGTCCCTTTGACTCGCGCACGAATAGTGTGAGCTGGAACGCGGCGAGTGCGCCGGGCCTCCTCTCCATCGCGCCCGGCCAGTCGGGATCCGTCAGTTTCACGGTGCAAACCAAGAGCGCATTCCCGATCCGCCTCGTGAGCGATAAAAATTTCATATTGAAAGTGAACGCGCAAATCCAGTCACCGACCGTCCCGCCGAATACGGCCGGATCCAACACGGTTTCCGTAACCGCGATCCAAAATAAAATAGGCGGCCAGGCCATCTTTGCCGCAAAGGGCCTGCATAAAGAGAAGACGGGTGGCATATTGAATTCCGGACCGTATCCGCCTAAAGTAAACCAGGAGACGGATTATACAATCCACTGGACCGCAGCGAGTTACTCGACGGATCTTCAAAATGTCACCTTTAGCGCATATCTCCAATCCGGAACAACGTTCACGGGACAGGTGAAGAGCAACGTTTCGACGACGCCGCAATATGATTCCACGACCGGCCTCGTTACGTGGACCATTCCCGTGGTTCCCGCAACGACCGGCATCATAAGTCCGCCGATTGAAGCGACGTTCCAGGTGGCAAACACTCCTGCGATCAACCAGGTTAACTCGAACGTCACCCTTATGGGAGAGACTGACGTGAAGGGAACCGACGCCTTCACGAGCTCTCCGGTGAGTGCAGAGCTCAAGCCGATCACGTCTGACCTGCCGGATGATCCGTCCTTCGGCGGCCCCGACCGGCGCGTATCCCAATAACATTCCCATGGCAAAGGAAAAAGATAATCTTATGGACAAGATCGTCGCCCTCGCAAAGCGGCGCGGTTTTGTTTTTCCGGGATCCGAAATTTACGGCGGCCTTGCGAACTCGTATGAGTACGGACCGGCAGGCGTTGAATTAAAGAAAAATATCATGGATGAATGGTGGCGCGTATTCGTGCGCGAACGGAGCGACATGGTCGGACTCGACTCGTCGGTCATTTTGCATCCGAAGGTTTGGGAAGCATCGGGACACGTGACCGGCCTTGTTGATGCTATGGCCGAATGCAAACATTGCCACACGCGCACGCGCGCAGATCATTTAATAGAGGACTATTTCGAGAAGAAAGGGGAGAAGGTGAGCGTGGAGGGAAAGACCCCCGAAGAATTAGACCACATCATCCATGAAAAAAAGATTAAATGCCCGGTGTGCGGCAGCTTTGATTGGGCGCCCGTCCGGACCTTTAACCTTCTTTTTGAAACAAGCATCGGCATTGTTCCCGAAAGCCAATCAAAGGCCTATCTTCGCGGCGAAACGGCGCAGGGCATTTTCGTCTCGTTCAAAAACATCATCGACTCAACCCGCGTGAAACTGCCATTCGGCGTCGGGCAAATGGGAAAAAGTTTTCGTAATGAAATCACGAAGGGAAATTTTGTGTATCGCACCCTTGAATTTGAACAGGCGGAGATCGAATACTTCTTCAATCCGGATGAAAGCGATTGGCGCAAACTCTTCGACGAGTGGAAGGCATCCATGTGGCGCTTTATTACGAATAATGTGGGCGTGCGCGAAGAAAGCTTGCGCTGGCGCGAGCATGGCGACGACGAACGCAGCTTCTACAGCAAACGCACGGAAGATCTTGAGTATAAATTCCCGTTCGGCTTCAAGGAGCTCTGGGGCATCGCCTATCGCACCGACTACGACCTTACGGCTCACGCGAAACACTCTGGCGTTGATCTCTCCTATACCGACGCAAGCGGAAAAAAATTCGTTCCGCACGTGATCGAGCCGGCACTCGGCTTGAACCGGCTCTTCCTTATCGCCATGCTCGATGCGTACGCTGAAGACGGCGATCGCGTATACCTGAAGTTCAAACCGCGCCTTGCGCCATATAAAGCGGCCGTGTTTCCGCTGCTCGCCAACAAAGAAGACCTCGTCGCGAAAGCGCGCGGGGTTTTCGACATGCTGAAATCGGAATTCAATATCGCATGGGACGATCGCGGCAATATCGGCAAGCGCTATTACGCGCAGGATGAAATCGGCACGCCGTACTGCATTACGGTCGATTTCGACACCCTCGAGAAAGGGGATGTGACGGTGCGCGACCGCGACACGGCGCAGCAGGAACGCGTTCCGATCGATACACTCAAAGAATTTTTGCACGGAAAAATCTATGGATGAGGATAAGAAAATCAGCACCAATGTTTCTGTCCCGCCCGCACCTGCAGTAACAACGTCGCAGAAATTCATCGTTAAAGGAGGGAAGCCGCTCTTCGGCGATGTTACGCTCGCCGGAGCGAAAAATGCCGCCTCGAAAATGATGGTGGCGTCGCTCCTCACCGACGAACCATGCATTCTTGAGAACGTCCCCCAGATCGGCGAGGTGGCGATTATCGTGGAGCTTTTGAATACGATCGGAAGTACGGTTGAAATAGCCGGCGGGACCGTGCGCATTGCAACGCCGCACATTAAAAACAGCCGCGTGCCGGAACTCTCGCGGCGCAACCGCATCCCCATTCTCGCGCTCGGGCCCTTGCTCGCGCGCACGAAAGAAGCCGAAGTCCCAATTTTAGGCGGCGATAAAATCGCCCCGCGCCCCGTCGACATCCACCTCGAAGCCCTCTCGCGGCTTGGCGCGCAACTGCAGATCACGAAAACGAGTTTTCACGCGTGGGCCCCCGAGGGTCTCCACGGCGCGGAAATTGAATTCCGCTTCCCGAGCGTCGGCGCGACGGAAAATGTTTTACTCGCGGCCGTGCTCGCAAAAGGGAGGACGGTCATCAAGAACGCGGCGCTCGAGCCCGAAATCATGGACCTCATCATGATGCTCCAAAAAATGGGCGCGATCATCGAGCTCTGCCCGCCGCGCACCATAACGATCGACGGCGTTGAACGCCTCCATGGCGTGACGCATCGCATCATTCCAGACCGCAACGAAGCGGTGTCATTCGCATGTCTCGCGATCGCGACGAACGGCCGCATCGTAGCGAAGGGCGCGCGCCAGGCCGATCTTCTTACTTTTTTGAATACCGTCCGCCGCATGGGCGCCGAATACGAAGTGACCGCCGACGGCATCGCATTCTCCCGCCCAAACTCGCTTCACGCCATATCCGTTCAAACCGCAACGCACCCCGGGTTCATGACGGATTGGCAGCAGCCGCTCGCGGCGCTTTTAACGCAGGCTCAAGGCACGTCGGTTATCCACGAAACGATTTACGAAGACCGCTTTGCATACGCGCTCGATTTGAATGAAATGGGTGCGAAAATAAGTGTTTCGGCGAATTGTCCGACCGGAGAATCGTGCCGGCTTGCCGATAAAAATTTTTATCACACGGCAACGATCGAAGGCCCGACAACGCTTCGCAGTGCGAATCTGCATGTGCGCGACCTCCGCTCCGGCATGCTCGACATCATCGCCGCGCTCGTCGCGCAAGGTGTTTCGGAAATCGAAGGAGCCGACGAGATCGACAGGGGATACGAGCGCATCGACGAGCGCCTGCGCCAATTGGGCGCCGATATCACGCGAGTAGGGCAGTAGCAGACCATATTGACAAAGATAGAAATATATTATATTATCTTCGGAGCCCTCACTTCGACTTATTCAAAAAGGAGACCAAGCATGAAAAGCTTGATCGTATTGATTGTTTTTACCGGCGGTATGTTATTCGCAGGAGCGAATCATTTCTTCGCCCAACCACTGCCCGGGGCGAATGGAGCAATGTTCGTTTATCTTGCGGGCGTTGCTACGCTGTCGGGAGCCTTGTGGCTCGGGCCCGTACGCCGCCGCATCAGCCACGCAGAGGTCGCGTTCAGGGAAAACGGCCGGAGGTAATAAACCTAGATTCAATGCAGCGGCGCCCACAAGGTGCCGCTTTTCTTTTGTTAAGAAATTCCATATGGTTTATGTGAAGGGGGTCACATAATGACACATCCGTTCTACGCCCGTCGGCGCGCTCAAGTAAAGCGTTACCGCGACCTTTGCACCGCGGCGGGCGCATTGTTCTTTCTTGTCTTCGTGTGCCTGGCATTTATCTTTTGCGCCGTAACGCCAGGAACACGTACCGAGTTTGTTCTTACTGCAGTATGTCTTTTTGTCGCTTTGTGGCTCTTCGGAGTCGCCGACGATTACAACGACGATTACGATTATCTGCGCTACACATTCCCATGATTGCGCCCCAGCCAGGGCCTGAAAACTTTTGCGTTTTCAGGCCTTTTCCATTAAAATAAGCCTTATGTTCGGGAAGAAAATCGGCATCGACCTTGGGACCGCGAACACGGTCGTTTTTGTGCCCGGAAAGGGCTTTATCATCAATGAACCGACGATCGTGGCCCTCACGCGGCCCGACAATGCCGTACTCGCCGTGGGCGCCGAAGCGAAGGAAATGATCGGCCGCACGCCCGATGAAATCGTGGCATACCGTCCGCTGAAAGACGGCGTGATCGCGGATTATTACATCACAAAAGCGATGCTCACGTACTTCATCTCGAAAGCGTCGGGATGGATGAATTTGATGAAACCGGATGTCGTGATTTCCGTGCCCGCAGGCATCACGCAAACCGAGCGCCGCGCCGTGATGAACGCCGCCCGCGAAGCGGGAGCAGGGAACGCATTCATCGTGCGCGAGCCGATTCTCGCCGCGCTCGGCGCGGGGATTCCCATCAACGCGCGTTCAGGCAATATGATCATCAACATCGGCGGCGGCACCGCAGAGCAGGCCGTGATCGCGCTCGGCAATATCGTTTCATGGAATTCTTTGCGCATCGCCGGCAACAAGTTCGATCAGGCGATCATGGATTACGTAAAGAAGAAATATGCGCTCGCGATCGGCGAACAGACGGCCGAACAGGTGAAAATCGAAATCGGTTCCGCAATGCCCACGAAGGATAAAATGGAATATCAAGTGCGCGGCCGCGATCTCGTGACCGGTTTGCCGAAGGATATCGTCATCAACTCGAACGAAATCGCCGAGGCCTTGAATCCGTATCTCGTCGAGATCGCAACCTCAATTCAAAACGTCTTCAACGTGACCCCGCCGGAGCTCGTGGCGGATATCATGGAGAAGGGGATTATTTTATCGGGCGGCAGCGTGCAGCTGCATCATTTGCCCGAGTTTTTGGAGCGGTTCCTTGGCGTACAGGCTTATGTCGCGGAAGACCCCCTCTTCTGCGTTGCAAAAGGAACCGGCCTTATTTTGAATCACCTCGACACCTACAAGCGCACGCTTCTCAATAAGCGCTAAATGCTCATCGGACATAAAGATATCATCGCCGATCTCCAAGCCCTCGCGAAAAGCGGGCGGCTTTCGCACGGCTATATCTTCTTTGGTCCCGCGATGGTAGGGAAGAGCGCCGCCGCGCGCGCCTTCGCAAACTACCTCGAAAACGGCGTTTTTGAAACGCCCCGCGAAGCCGGCATTTTGCAGGATGCGAAATTCATCAATCTCGCGTCGATGAGAGAGCTTGATCCGACGGCGAAGGACTCGATCGGCATCGATGCCGTGCGCGAAATCAAAAACTTCCTCTGGCAGAAGCCGAATGTGAGCGCGCGCCGCGTGCTCGTGATCGAAGAAGCCGAGCATCTCACGACGGAAGCCCAGAACGCGCTCCTTAAAGTGACCGAAGAACCGCCGGCATCATCGCTTCTCATCCTCGTAACTTCAGATATCGAAAGCATTATGCCGACGATTCTTTCACGCCTGCCAAAAATATTCTTCGGTCCCGTCAAGGAAAAGACGATTGCAGCATGGCTCAATAAAGAAGAAAAGCTCGCAAAAACCAAAGCCGAGGCGCTTGCGAAGCAAGCAATGGGAAAGCCGGGCCTCGCATGGCGGCTGCTGCACGATGAAGTATTCCAAGAAAACCTGAAATCCGCGCAGGCATTCTTAAAAACCTCCGCAACCGGCCGGAAAGACTTCCTCAAAAAACTCCTCGAACCCGACGAGTTCAATCTTCGTATATTTCTGGAAGCTGTTATAATTGTTCTTGCATGGGAAAAGCCGACCCCGGCGAAAGCCGCGCTCTGGCACAAGGCATTGCGCCTTTACGACAATGCAAACAATTTCGGCGTAAACCCCCGATTGCAATTAGACGCCTTAATGCGATAAAAATCAAAATATATTTAATAAAAATTTAATGACTGCTTCGGAACAAATTTTGAAAGATCTTGAATCCGCGCTCTCCGGCGTAACGGGCAAATTAAAACAGGAATTCGGCCAGCTCCGCGGCAACCGTCCGTCGCCCGACATGGTGCAGGACATCCACCTCAATCTCTACGACCAGGATCTCACAATCCGCGAACTCGGCAACTTGAGCATTCTGCCGCCGCGCACCATCCAAATTACCGTTTGGGATCCGGGCGCGATCGGCGCCGTCATGAAGGCGATCGAATCCGCGCATCTCGGCCTCTCCACGACGAACGATGGCGCGAATATCCGCGCAACGCTTTCGCCCCTCGGCAACGAACGCCGCGAAGAGCTCACGAAGCTCGTAAAGAAAACGGCGGAGCAGGCGCGCATCCAGGTGCGCAGCCGCCGCGACGACGCGATGAAGCGATTGAAAGACGCGGAGAATAAAAAAGAAATCACGGAAGATGACGCGTTCAAGGGGAAAGAGAAAATCCAGAAAGCCACGGACAAGGCGAACGGAGAAGTGGAATCGCTCGTGAATGCGAAACTGGAAGAGTTGGGGGAAGTGTAAAATAGTAAATAAAAGAACAGCGCAGAGAGATTGCCCTGCGCTTTCTGTTTTACACTGATTTTGATTAGCGGCGCAATGCCCGCCGGAACTGGAATGATCCACCCCAACCGAAAAACCCGAGGCCCGCAAAAAAGAGAAAAAGCACGCCCACTGCGTTCCCCTTGTATTGCGGGATAAGCGCATACGACATTCCCGCATAAAAAAAGCACGCACCTCCCAGTCCATTGAGACAAAAGATAGAGGTCCGATTTGCCGCAATGCGGGTAAAAAACCAGACGTAAATCGTAAGGAGTAAAGCCGCGCATACCGTAAGCGCGATACGCATCGCATTCAAGCCACCAATCTCAATGCGCTCGCCGTCTTGAAATAGAAGGTATCCCAATGCCGCATCGAGAAACAGAAGTCCGTAACAGAAGCATATTGCACAAGCGTGCACCCATATGCCTTTTCCCGCATTCATTTTCGCAATCATTTACCACCTCGCTTCCTGTGTAATGTATATCGCCATTACGCTATCCTGTCAAAATAAAACGGCGCACGTGAATGGCATGCGCCGGAATATTTTCTTTTATACCCGGTAATATGCCGCCGAGGCATTTCGGGGATGTTTGGCTTGAAGCACCGCAGCCCAGACAAACAAAAAGCCGCCGATGACAATAAGAACAATTACGGCCGTAGCATCTCCCGAATACGCAGGCACGCTTGTTGTCGCTATTCCCGCCACGCAGAAAGCGATGACGCCCGCCGCATTGAGCACCATGCTCATGATCTGATATTTCCGAAGGGTATGGGTTGCGCCATAGGCAATGCCCAGCACCGCCATGATCACCGTGACCAATACGAAGTCCGGCCGCGGCTCGTCGTTCGTGCCAAAAGAGACGCCGCTTATAAAAGCCGGAATCCCCGCAGCCGCGTCCAGGAAAAAAAGCGCGACGATATCCCACCGTGACATTTCAAACTTCCTCCTAGTATATAGTACCGCGCGCCGGGATCCTTCATTTCAGTACACCAAAATCTTCCATTTCGCGTATAATATCCATATATGCTTATTTTTGTGATCGTCGTTTTGGGCCTTTCGCTTCTCATCCTCGGCCATGAAGCCGGCCATTTTTTTGCCGCGAAGGCGTTCGGTTTGAAGGTTGATGAATTCGGTTTCGGATTCCCGCCGCGCATCGCCGCCTGGAAGAAAGGGGATACCGAATACAGCCTGAACTGGCTGCCGTTCGGCGGCTTCGTAAAAATTTCCGGCGAACGCGGAGAATTCGCCGCGATGGACGAAAAAGTCGCGGAACAAAAACACGAAGCGCCGGCGGATCCGCAGCGCCTTTTCTACACGCAGCCCGCGTGGAAAAAGAGCGTGATCATTCTCGCGGGCATCTTCATGAACTTTATTTTGGGATGGCTTCTTATTTCAGCTGTCCTCATGATCGGCGTGCCGAAAGCGCTCGTCATCACGGGCACGCAACCGAACTCGCCGGCAGCCACAGCCGGATTCCAATCGGGTGATGTGGTGAAAGACTATCGCACCGCGCAAGATTTCGTGAACTACATCGACGCGCATGAAGGACAGGATATCACCGTCGCCATTTTGCGCAACAATAAAGAAATTGATTTCAAAGTGACGCCCCGCACGAACGCCGGCCCCGATCAAGGCCCGATCGGCGTCCTGCTCGCCGAAGGCGGCACCGAGCGCGAAAATCCGTTCGCCGCGCTCCGCGACGGCCTCATTGATACCGGCTCAATTTCACTCCTTACGCTCGGCGCATTCCGCGACCTCATCGTACAACTTTTCGCGCACGCTTCGCTCCTGCAGGGCGTCGTGGGCCCCGTAGGCATCGTGGGCATCGCCGAAGAAACCGGGAGGATCGGCCTTACGTATCTCCTGCAATTCCTCGGCCTCATCTCGGTAAACCTGATGGTCGTGAACCTCATTCCATTCCCGGCGCTCGACGGCGGCCGCTTCCTCATGATCATCATAGAGAAAATCAAAGGATCCTCGATCCCGCTCAAAGTTGAAATGGCTATCAACGGCATCGGTTTTGCATTCCTTATTCTCCTCATGCTGCTCCTCACCGTGCGCGACGTGCGAGGTTTGTTCTAACCGCCAAGAAGTGGTACTTTCTTATATATGAGAAAAGAAACCCGGCCCGATCAGGTTCCCGAACACATACTAACTCGTGAGGGAAAGGAGATCCTGGACGATATGGCAATGGACGGCATGAATCGCGCCCTCATATCCAAACATTTTTCAGCTGATCAATTCACCTTCGATGCCTTCGTGGCGGTGGTAAATAAAGAATGGCTCGACAAGCGCGGAGAATGGCCCACCGACGAGGAAGAAGCGCTGATTCAAAAATCATTCTTCCGCCTCGCCGATCCTTCGAATTCAGGTTTCCTGGGGCGCGACGATAAATATTTTTTCATCAAAAACTCCGCATAGCCGAATATGAAAATCTCCCTTACGACCGCACCGACCAAGCATATCCCATTCGTCTTCTTCCTCTTTACGGGCACGGACATCACGAAGGAACCGTTTTTCAAATTCCTCGACACGCCTGAACAGGCATATCTCGCGGGCGTCCGGACGCACTTCGATTTAAAAGAGAAGGATGCGAAAGTATTCTTCATGCCTGGCACGGAACGCAAAGTCATCGCCGTTGGTTTGGGCGATCAAAAAACGTTCACGCACTGGAAGGCGGGATTCGCGACGCGCATCGCCGTGGCCGCCGCGCGCAAGGAGCGCATAGAATCATTTGCATTCTGGGCCGGGCCGATGGGCAGCCAAAATACGACGATCGAATTCTATGAAACGGTTGCCGCGAACGCCCATATGGCGAACTTCGAATTCGTGAAATACAAGACGCCGCCGAAGGAAGGATTCGCGTTCATTACGTCGATTGAAGCCGTGGCCGCCACGAAGAACCCCGATATTGAAGAGGGATTGAAGCGCGGCAGCGTAATCGGCGAAGAAACGAACGCAACGCGGGAACTTTCGAATACACCGGGCGGGGATATGACGCCGGAGGTCCTGGCCGCCCATGCAGCAAAAGCGGCTAAGCAGACCCCGGGCGTAACGATAACAATATTTGATGAAAAAAAGATTAAATCCCTCGGTATGGGCGGCGTGATGGGCGTGGGCCAGGGATCGGACGCTCCGCCGCGCTTCATCATCCTTGAATATAAAGGAGGCGCGAAAACGGAAAAGCCCGTCGTGCTCGTAGGCAAAGGCGTTACTTTCGACACGGGCGGCTTGAACCTCAAACCCGACGAGCATATTTATGAGATGCACATGGACATGTCGGGAGGCGCAGCCGTGATCCACGCGCTTATTGCCGCCGCGCGCTTGAAGCTCAAAAAGAATCTTGTCGCAATCGTACCAGCCGTCGAGAACATGGTTTCGGGCAAAAGCCTTCACCCGGGAGACGTCGTGCGCACATTGAACGGCAAGACGATCGAGGTTTTGAATACCGACGCCGAAGGCCGCGTCATTTTGGCCGACGCGCTCGAGTATGCAAAGAAATTCAATCCGGAACTCGTGATTGACGTTGCAACCTTAACCGGCGCCGCGATGGTCGCGCTCGGCCTGCGCTACTCGGCGCTCTTTGCGACCGACAAAAAACTTGAAGATGAATTCCGCAGGGTAGGGGAGGAAACCGGCGATCGCGTGTGGCCGCTCCCGCTCCATGAAGATTTCGAAGAAAA
>Ga0070681_10000155_pt1 | contig 52225 bp, 44 predicted proteins | sample KBSC83BmetaG_FD_65650 | JGI IMG/M metagenome (GOLD analysis project Ga0070681, IMG submission 65650) | Corn rhizosphere microbial communities from Kellogg Biological Station, Michigan, USA - KBS C8-3B metaG | ecosystem: Host-associated > Plants > Roots > Rhizosphere | place: USA: Michigan...
AAAGAACCCTAACTACATTTATATAGGAATGAAGCTCATGATCCCGTCAGACGACAAAGCAAGCTGAGCTGATCCTACGATTTGAACGCGAAAGAGCCGAGTGGGTGTTAGACCTCCTCGGCTTTTTCATTTCCGAAATTGACGAACCGTGCTGAGCTTTTTAACCGTTTTAGGTGAGAGACTTTGCTGAGGTGGCGGCCGTTCGCGCCTGACATTTGATCTTAGCTGATAATCTTCTTGAGATAAGAAAAGCGTTCGATGACTTTAAAGTCTTGTTGATATCGCTCCGGATCCTCGCCGATCTGCTCGATTTTGTTACGCTCCAAATTGCCGAGAAATTCTCCCGAGAGATTTAGATATTTGACCTGCTGTGGCTCAATCGTCATCAACCTGGCGGCCGTCGCATCAACGGCAACGAGATCATCTCCCAAGACCAACACACCGCTATTTTTCTGTTGTCCTTGCAGGGGACCATCTCCCTCCATACCGACTATGCCATCGACAATTGCGAACCGTGGAATGGGCAACGAGCTATTAATGTCGACAATGCTGCCAACAATGCCGGCCCAGTGAAGAGCGTTTTTTGGCCATCCGTAGATCGCGCCTGGCACAACACCGAACATATTCTTCATCGACACCGTCACGCCGGCCCAGTGATGTGTCTTTAGCTTGGGCATGGAGACAAGCAGGTCGGCGTTGAAGAGTGTCTCGGGAAGGTATAGCTGTTTGAGATTGGTGAAGCTGCTTTTGAGATCGCGCAACCGTACGTTGTCCGTGTTTAGATCAACATAGGTGACGCGGTGATCCTTGACAACATCGTACAGGCCCGAGGCGGTTAACAGATATTCGTTATCGCGCCGGTGGCCAGGACCCTCAGCGACGAGGACTTCTTTAGCGCCGAGAGTCTTGAACGAATCGATAGCTGCTTCGACAACCGCCGGGTGGGTATTGATGACACCCTTTGGATCGAACTCGACGAGATTCGGCTTTATGACGATCCGCTTGCCACTAATTTCCAAGCCAAACAGTTTTATACCACGTATGATTATTTCTCTAAGACCGTTCCCGTAGCTGGCTGCTGCCAATACCGCAACTCGGGAGGATTTCTGCTTAATATAGGCAGATTTTTGCCAGCGCAGTTCCTCATTGCAAGCGCCTAATAATGGATAGAGCGAAGCGATCGCCGATGTTTTTAAGAATCCTCGCCGGTTCATGTTTTGTCGAGCCCTATACGCGAAACAAACGCGACCTGTCTCCTGCGGCAAGGATGCTGAGCGCGATCGCTTTGGTTTCGCCAAGGAATTTCGTTTTCACAAATTTTTCCTCGAGGCGTTTTCTAAGCTCAGAATTATCGTGACCATAAAGTGCCAAACAGATAGAGCTCCATCCGAGCGCCAGTCCAGAGTCGGTTATCGCCGCCGTTTTTGATAAAACCCTGAGACTAACCTGGTTCTCGGTCCGCTCCTTATGATTCTGCAGTGCAATCAATGCTAGCGCGGTAATGTCTGGGTAGGGCCATAACGGATCGCCGTAAACGGCGGTGTTGCCATAATTCCATCCGCCACCCTCGCACATCCGGTCATAGATCATGAGCTCGGCTTGGTCCACGCGTTCCTTAACCGCTTTCGCGGAAAGTCGTGATTTGATCTTTTTCAACGCGATCAAGCAATAACTCGTGGGCTCTACCCAACTGAAGGAACTGGGTGTCCAAGACCAACCAATCAAGTCATCGTTCAAATGAACTGCTTTTTTTTGGAAAGACAGTGCCAAAATTAATTTCGCCAATATTCCGGGCTTGCTACCCTCCTGCGCAAGAATCCAGTTGCCGGCTCTGACCAACCGCTCCCCCTCGACACCTGAGTCGCTGAGCGCGATAAGGGCAAGCGCCGTACTCCACGAGGCCGCCGTTGCTCCCGCACCATAAGGCCAGCTACCGTCGGATCTCTGAGAACTGCTCAACCAATGTTCGGCTTTCCGTACCGCAGGGTTCTCACTAGAATCCGCAAGAGAGCGCAAAGCTAGCAATCCCAGCGCAGTGGATTCGGTGTTGCTCTGTTTTCCGGGAACCGCGCCCCACCCACCGTCGGGATTTTGGCCCTGGTTCAGTAGCTTAATCGCTTCATCCAACATCATCGCTCATTTTTGGTAACGCGAAATTCTATGTTACCGTCCAGGCGGTCAAGAAATTTTCACCTCAATAAGCCCTCACCAATTCATCCGAGACCGCAGAGTCGCGCTTGTACAAGCGAAGCTGTCGAGTGAAGCGATTATCTGATTTAACCGGGTCTTGCTGAATAAAAATACGCTGCCGGACCCTGGAAGCGAGAAACGACTAGCAGTTAAGGAAAAAAGCTCATCGTTTCCGCAGGATTTACGCAAGCGAGGCGTCGGAAAATTACGATCGGAGTAGCTAAATTCAAGAAAATTCGAGCAGAAAAACTACCTGACTTGCGCCAACTCCTCATCAATCACCGACGAAAATGCCTCCAACGGCAAAGCTCCCGACATCTCACGTCCGTTGATAAAAAAAGACGGCGTTCCGGTCAGCCCTAGCTGAGCTCCGTCGTTCAAATCCTTCTGCACTACTGCTCGGTATTTACCGCTCGCCAAACACTGATCGAACACAGCAGTGTTCAAGCCGACCTGTTTCGCAGAATTCTTCAGATCCTCCGAGCTCAACTTCGGCGAGACGGAATAAAGTTGATCGTGATACTCCCAAAACTTTCCCTGCTCCCCTGCACATCGAGCAGCCTCTGCGGCCTGCCGCGCCAGTGGGTGAATCGCATCCAACGGCAAGTCTTTGTGAACTAGACGCACTTTGCCGTCGTACTTCTTCAACAAATCCTTAAACGTGGGCTGGGCAGTTTTGCAGAACGGACATTGAAAATCCTCGAACTTAACGATCGTTACCGGTGCTTTTTCCGCGCCACGAATAGGTGCGCCGGTGAACGGCACATCCGATCTGTAAACGGGTGGCGCTTTTAGTTGGGTTGTAATCGTCGCCTTGGAACGAAGTGCTTTGATATAAGCAGCTTTCTGGTTCTCAATCTTCTGGTCACGCAGGTAATCACGGATTTGGTCGTGAACTTTGTCAAACTCAACCGGTAGGCGAGTTCTGTTTTCTTCGTAAAAAGATTTTATATTGTCCTCAGTGATAGGAGCGACCTTATTGTCAACCTCACGTTCCATCAACGTCGAGACGGAAATGCTTTGCCTTTTCGCCTCACGAGTAAGGAGTGTTGCTCCTATGTACTCATCCAGCTTCTGGCGTTCCAATTTGTAAACTTGTTCACGTGCGGTCGACAGCGATTTCCCTGCTGCGCGATCCACTTCCGAGCGATGAATGGCAACGCCGTCTACTTCAGCAATCTTTTCGGAATTGTCAGACGCTTTACACGCAAAAACTATTTGGACCGCGAAACCGGCAGCTAATATCCAACCAAATTTCTTCAAATTCATACAAGATCACGAAGTAACACCTGACCGGTTGTTTTGATCTCACAGTAGAGACTCCCGTTCAAGGTGTGCGAGTCCCAGGAGCAACATATACCGTCTATTCTATTTACATGCCTTTAGCTGGCTCGCGCACCAACCTATTAGACTGGCATAAAAGATCCGGGGTATTGTTGATGCTCTGTTTGCAAGTTATGTCGGCTTTAATATAACTGTCACTGCCGTGCTTGAAAATTCCTTTGTAGCACATCTTGGCCCAGTCTACGATCGGGGTCGGGTCTTTGGCATTGCAGTTCCCGGCGCCCACTATCACCGGGATATTCCAGCAGCGGGTCGGATACGCTTCGAAAAAGTTCTTAGCAACATCATAGACGCTCGCCACCTGCCCTTTGTTCTCGTAAATTGGTATGCCGATATCGACATCTCCCACAGGAAGGCCCGTACAATCCTGGGTGGCCTGAAACAATGATTTAATATCAGTCGCTCCAGAAGAGTTATCGAGATAAGTAGTCCAGCAGGAATTCTCGCCGTTCGCTGGATTTTGTTGCGCGATTTCCATATCCTTTACTGTGCTGGTTCCTTGGCATGACTGCTGCCAGAGAGCGATTGGAATGCTTGGCCGGCCGCTTATGACAGAGACCGCGCTGACGCTGACATTGTTCGTTGTCTGAGCTGCGCTGTTGCTACCGAAGAGCCGCATTAAAGGCGTGAGAAATGCAGGCGTTTTCATGGCGCTGCTATCTTCCAACGCCACCCTCACGCCATTTGCCGCAGAGAGAGCTACATTGTAATTGGTGACCTTGTTGTTGACGAAATCATACTGCACGTAGCTGACGTTAGTGTTACTGATCTGATTCGTAGAGCTGCCGGTGTAATTATTCGTGCTGGCGAAAGCAGCAGCGCGGGTTTTGACCTCAGAGTCATCGTTTTTCGCAATGGCGGCAGGTAACGCCGTAACGGCAGACAGTGCAGCAGCGTCAACGGCAGCTTGTCCCATCGAGCGAGTGTAAATCAGCTCGCCACTATCTAAACCCATGCCGACCATGATCATCAACAGCACGATCATGAGAGTCACGAATACCAACACGGAACCTTTATCGTTTCTTATAGAAGCCATAGAAACCTCCTGCGAAAACCCGTTGTAATCAGGTACACGGTGTGTTGTTTGTAACCGGCTGAAATTCATACCGCATGAAAGCAGAGCGTGTGATCAGTACGTTATCAGGAGCAGTACCCCCGAATAGCCTCATAACTTTATATAGCCCGTAAGTGTAACTTCCTTGACCGACAACTTCGACAAACCTTGCGCAATTGGCGGCCCCGGCAACATGCAAAGTAGCCGTTGCCGTTTTTGAACTCAGATATTGCGGCATTCTGTTCAGAGCTTCATTCTGAATTGCAGTATTATCAAAGGGATCTGTGCTAGCTCCAAAGCGGGCCGCCTCTCGTACGGCATTCTGGGTTAAATGCGCAGTAAAAATGGCAATACCGAAATCCGCTGGGATATACAAAGCAACTAACAATAGTGGGGTAATTAAAGAAATTTCAACGATACTTTGTCCCTTATGATTCACAACTCGTGCGAGAAACCCTCTATTCAACATTGGTGCTCCCATCGCATATCAGTTTGGCGCGAAATGGTCGTACCCGCCGGTACGTTAGCTCCAAAAAACCGAAGAAGTCGGTAAAAGAAATAATTGTAGGTTCCCTCGACCCGGACGTGAACTTGCCGGTTGCAGGCTGTTCCTCCATCCAGACTTACCGTCACGGTTGTGGAAGGCATCAGGGCCGAGGCTACCCGTTTCGAAACCTGATCCATAACGCTGTTCGTTACCGTGTTGCAATCCACGCGAACCGTACAATTCCCTACTTGAGTACCGACATTAGGGTCCGCTGCAGCAATTCTAGCTCCGTCGCGAGCCGCATTTGAAGCAATTTGGGCGGTGTAAAAGGCCAGCCCAAAATCGGCCGGGATCCAAGCTACGACGAGCAGGATAATAAAAACTAACGAGAACTCGACTAGGGTTTGACCTTTAAGGTTGGAACGTCCTACGAGCGCTTTAGGGAAGGTTGATGAACTAAAATAAGCAATGCATTCCGTAATTATAAAATTCATGGTCTTCACTCCTGAATGGCTTCGAAGTGAAATCCATCCTCCTGAACTCTCTACCCGATCTGGCTCAGCCGGGTGTCTTTCAGGTCGTCCATTGCGGAAGTTTCCACAAGAGAAATTTCAAACTGGTCGCCGATTTCTGTTCGCGATTTCTTGATCGTCCCGCTGGGCAGTTCCAGAACGCTATACCCGGAGAAGTGAACGGGACTTATCCTGAACGGCGCCAAGTCCGCCATCAGTCCGACCACCGTATGTTTCTTATTCAGGAAAACCACATCGATTGGAAATTTCATTCCGATTGTGTGAATACCGCGGCTCGGCATGAGCCACAACGCCTCTTCAGGTCCGAGATGGGTTCTTTTAAGCAATCCGATGAGCCGAGTTAGAAAATTATCGGCTTTTCTCACTTTGGTAGCGAGCCATGTCTCCTTCGTCAAATTTATTACCGGCACGTTCCCGCCTAGTGCAATGGATCGGAAAGCATCTGCACAATTCCGAGCCCCGGAGGGCCGAGAAGGATGATAAAAATCGCCGGAAGAATAAAGAATACCAGAGGAAAAATCAACTTGATGACGGTCTTTCGCGCGGCTTCCTCGGCGGCCTGGCTACGTTTATCGCGCATGGTTTCGGCATATACCCGAAGCGAGCGCGCGATGCTACCTCCCATCTCTTCTGTCTGAGTAAGAAATGTCACGAGCGCACGGAATTCCTCGATACCAACACGATCCGCAAGACGAATCAGAGCCTCTTTACGATTGGCACCAGCCTGCATTTCCTGCGTCGATAGCACGAGTTCTTCGCCTAGCGCCAATCCTTGAGAGTTCTGTTCTTTGCCCACACGGTTCAGTGCGGCATCGACACCCATACCCGCCTCGACGCAGACGACGATCAGATCGAGAGTATCAGGCAAAGTTTCGCGCATCTCCCGCACACGCGCTCGCGATTTCCGAAACACCGTGAGAAAAGGCAACATGAACCCAATGGCTGCGCCGACACCGGCAAGCATTAGAAAATCGCTCATTGCCGCCCCTGACGTGAGCGCCAGTAGCATGCCGCCAAATCCAAAGGCGAGGCAAAGAAAAATTCGCAGCCCCCAGTATATCCGCACGGCCCGATTGCCGCGGTAACCGGCCTGATGGAGGCGACGCGCGGCGTTGTTAAAGCGCTCGGGCAATTCTCGGTCGCCAAAAAAGAAGTTACTGACCTGCTCCCAGAAGGTTATCTCTTCGGTTTCATGCAGTCGTATTTGCGTTCTGGCTTCGTTCTGGAATCCAATATTCTGCAAACGCCTCTGAATTGCCTCATCGGCGATTGGGGCTTTGGACGCAAGAACAAAATAGACGAGCGCCGATATCAAGCCAAAAAAGCCAACCGCAATCAGAAGTTCCATGCCTACCTCTAGATATGAATCTTGATAATCTTGCGGAACACCAGTATTCCGACAATTTCGAGGACTAGCGCTGCCGCAAGTAAGCCGCGGCCAATGGGATTAATCATCATCTGATTCATCATCTCCGGTTCGCGCATAAACATAAACACGGCGAGAAACGGCGGGACGGAACACACCGTCCATGCACTGATTCGATTTTGCGCCGTCAAGCTCTTAATCAAACGCTCAATGCGGAATCGATCTCGAATGATATTGGATAGTTTCGTCAGCAATTCAGCGAGGCTTCCGCCAACTTCCCGCTGCACCATCAGCGCGGTATTAAACAATCTGACTTCGGGAAGATTCATTCGCTCTTCGAACTTTTTCAACGCATCAGCTAGCGGCAGCCCAAGATTAACCTCTTCGATAAAAACTGAGAATTCGGTTCCCATCGGATCCGGCATTTCTTTAGCGACGAAGACCATCGCTTGAGTCAAACCCAAGCCGGCTTGAAGACTTTGACTGATCATATCGAGCCCATCGGGAAACTGCTCAAGAAATTTTCTGAGCCGCCTCCAAATAATAAACTGAAGGTACATCAGGGGACAGCAAAGCGCGATCACCGCAAATATTAAGCACAGGACCGTTGCCTGGCCAAGAATTGAAGCGAGCAAAAACGTGACCGCAGCCGCACCCACCGAACAGAGCAAAAACATACCTGGCGACATATCAACATTCGCCCGCTCTAGCCTTAGATCAATGCTGTGGACGAGCTTTATTCGCGAGAGAAGATCGTGAACCCACGGAATCTCGCTGTAAGTCGAAGTTTTGAGAATAGTCGCCATTTCTGCGCGAGAGACCTGCCCCAACCTACCAATTGTTGTCAAACGTCTTTTGATTCGAGCCTGCGGTGTGTCTTGCACCGCCATGGGGAGCATGAAAAGAATAACGATCAACGAGACAGCGGCTAAGAACGAGAAAATGCTTATGAGGAGTAAGTTCATAGCGACCTTCTCTTAGCTCCAATCGTAACCGGTAAAAAGTGACTGTTGGGGATCTTGAAACCATACCGCTCCAAGCGGTCCATAAAAGATGGCATAACACCGGTCGCGACGAACTCGCCGATGACTTTGCCATTCTCAACGCCACGCTGTTCGAATTTGAAGATGGTTTGGGTCGTGATCGTGCTACCTTCCATTCCTGTGACTTCCGAGAACTCCACTACTTTCCTGCTACCATCGCTGAGTCGGGTTAATTGCACGATAACATCGATGGCTGAGGCGGCCTGCTCCCGTAGCGCCTTTTCAGGTAGATTTATGCCCGCCATTAACATCATGGTTTCTAGTCGAGACAGCGCATCACGCCCGCTATTGGCGTGAATCGTACTGATGGAACCGTCATGGCCTGTATTCATCGCCTGCATCATATCAAGTGCTTCGCCGCCGCGTACCTCGCCAACGACAATTCGGTCCGGTCGCATTCGGAGGGCATTGCGTACGAGATCCCTCGCCGTCACCGCGCCCTGGCCCTCGATATTAGGGGGACGCGTTTCGAGCCGTACAACGTGCTCCTGCTGCAGCTTCAACTCAGCAGAGTCTTCGATCGTGACGATGCGTTCGTTTTCCGGAATGTAGTTCGATAAGCAGTTCAGCAACGTGGTTTTGCCGGCACCAGTGCCGCCGGACACAATCATATTAAGCCGAGACTTGACGCATGCAGCCGCGACCTCGGCCATCTGTGGCGGAATTGAATTGAATTGAATGAGGTCATTGATGGTAAGACGTTCTGCGCCGAATCGCCGTATTGACAACACCGGACCGTCGAGCGCCAGAGGTGGAATTATTGCATTCACACGCGAGCCGTCCGCCAATCTTGCATCCACCATTGGCGAGCTCTCATCAACCCGGCGACCCACCCGAGTGACAATTCGCTCAATAATCTGCATCAGGTGCGCATCGTCACGGAAACGAACATCTGTTTTTTCAAGCTTTCCATATCGCTCGACGTAAATTTGACTGGATGAGTTTACGAGAATATCGGAAATCTCCGGATCCTTCATTAATGTTTCGAGAGGACCCAGGCCGAATACCTCATGCTGAACTTCCATGACTAAGCGATCGCGGTCTGCACGACTCAGCGGAATCGCCTCTGCCATCACCATATCTTCGAGAATACGGCGAATCTCGACGCGAACACGCTCCATTTCCAAGTTGGAAAGTTTCGAAAGATCCAATGTATCGATGAGTCTTCGATGGATGCGAAGCCGCAAGTCTTGAAGGATCACATCCGGACTCGCGGTCTGCAGAGATCGAAGTGGCATCCGCGAACTGTCGCTGGTGCTTCGATCCGAATCCCAGCGTTCCTTCTCTGATTCCATTAACGGGTTCTTCATTTATGCGCCCCTTACTTTATCAATCCCCGCACGGGGGGTAGCAGCCTTCCTAACAATCCCGATTTCTTTTCATCTTCCACTTCTCTCCGAGATGGTCCCGCAAACAAAAAAGTGTTCTGCACCGCCTCTGTTAGACCCAAATAGCTTTTGGCGATATCTGATTTTGAGTCACACTCCTGAATCGAGAGGCCTTGATTTACTGCCGCAATAGCTACCGGATAGTTATTCGGCAACGTCCAAAACACCTTCACGCCAAGCGCTTTTTCAACCGACTCCAAAGTCATCAATTTGCTTTTGACGTATCGATTCAGGATAAGCCGAATCTTCTTATCGTAAATCCCCATGCGCTCGAAAAGCTCCAGCGCCCGGTGAGCGCTCTTCAGCGAAGGAACGTCCATCTCAGTTATGAACAGAATTAGATTGGCCTTGTCGAGTACGAGCGCCAACATGTCATCGAATTCTTTTGGAGTATCGACCACGACAAAATCAAACGATTGCGCTAAAACATCCAGTATTTCATCAATGTCGGCCGGCGTTATCCGTCGTGCGTCTTCAGCATAAAATGGCTCGGCCAAGACTCTAATTCCCGAGGCGTGCTTCACTAGTGAGCCGTCGAGAAAGAGAGGATCGATACGCTTTAAATTCTTAACCAAATCCAAAATGGTATAAGAGGCATCGATATTGAGAAAGCTAGTTACTGAGCCGAACTGCAATACTAGGTCGACAAGACACACCGACTTGTGCTGCGCGACGAGACAGGCTGCCAAATTCGTTGCCGCAGTCGTCGAACCGACACCTCCCTTGTTGGACGAGACAGCAATGACATGTCCACGTTCATTCGCCTTTAACGTATGGACATCAATTTTCTTTCGGATCGCGTCGAATGACTTTAAAACCTCGCTCCAGCTGAACGGTTGAGTTAAGAACTCCTCCGCACCCGAGCGCATTGCCCGTAAAATAGTATCCGGCGCCCCCGTTGGCGATGTCATTACCAATCGGACGTTCGCCAATCTAAGCTTAATCTGTTCTGCAACAGAGAAAGCGCGCTCGGGATCCAAGTTAATGTCGATCACCGCAACCATTGGAGCGGTGCGGTTTTTTAGCGCATCGAATGCGTCACCGTAACCGCAAATTCGTGGCTCCACAGATACAGAGGCTTCTCGCTCAAGTTGCTGCTTGAGAGAAGCGAGCGCCAAACTATCTTCACCGATGAGGCAAATTGGTAATTTCATGAATTGGTTTTAAGTGTACTTCGAACCTACATCTGCGATTCTATGGAATCGACGCGCCTCGATTGGCGGGCTTTTTCTCATCGTTGCCACCCGGAACGGGCACCTGGCGAAAATCGGGATCGTCATATTTTTCCAACGATGGGAGCTGTGGCTTTTCCCCCGGTTTCATAGTTCGGACGATCCTCGGGGTAATGACGAAGACGAGCTCCGATTCCTTGTTGTTGAATTTTGTACTTCTAAACAATGCGCCCAAAATCGGAACATCACCTAAAAAAGGAAATTTCGTAAGATCCTTTACAGTCCGTTGATCTAGTAACCCGCCGATGATCAGGCTCTCGCCTTCCTTCAATTCCACTCGACTGACCGTTCGGCGGACCACAAAACTTGGCGTTCCGGTTCCGGCGCCGGCAGCGATATCGCTAACCTCTGGAAACACCCGAAGGTCGATTCTATCGGACAGAGTAATTGTCGGAATAAAATCAAGCCGAACACCGAATGGCTTATAAATCACGCCGAAAGTATTTGCGGTCGTCGTAATGATTGGAACTTCTCCACCAGATAAAAATCCTCCGCTACGACCGTTTTTAACCACAAGCCTCGGCTGAGCTAGTATTTGTGCGACGTCCTTGTTTTGTAGCATGCGGTAAAGCGTCGCAAAGGAATACGCGCCGTTCACCCACTGGAACGCTCCAGTTGCGGGCGGAAAGGTGCCCACACTAGTAATAGCATTCCCAACGATTGTCTGTGTTCCAAGCGAGCCAAAAGCTGAACTCCCAATCGTGCTTAAACTCGCCACTTGGCCTTTATAAGCTTGGGCAAAATCAAATCCGATATCCCTTAATTTAGTCATTGAGACATCGGCTACTACAACATCTAACTCGATTTGGCGGATTTCCCTGATAACAAGCAGATCAATGACGCCGTCTATTTTCTTTTTGTCATTCCAGCGATATGGGTCCGTCAATGAAGCTTCTTCGTTAAAGGCTAATGTGCCGCCACCAGCGAAACCAGTTCCCGAGCTCGAAATTTGCGCGATTGGCGAGGTACCAATTGTAAATGACTGACTCGTTGAAGGAGTAACGGTCGCCGGAGGCTTGGGCGGGAGGTAGGTCGCGACAATTTCCAAAACTCGATCATAGACAACCTCGTTGGACACTTCGCCGCGCAACACCAGAGATGGCCCAGAGGTCGAGATCTCAACCGTCTCATTTGGAAACACAGATCTCAATTGAGTACGTAAAGCGGAGATATCTGGCGCGACAATCAGATCATAATTCGATACCCCACCTTTGTCATCGAAAATAATTAGCGAGGTAGTGCCAACATTTTTTCCGTTAATCAAAAGTTGACTCGGAGCCACGACTAGCACGTCAGCTACTTCGGGCTGAGAAACCGAAACCCGCTTAGCTCGCTCAGCCAAACGAAATACCATTGACTTATTTACGGTTACAGTTATGGCTGGGGTTGTCTGCGGCTGTGCGCCTACGCCGCCCGCCAGCACAACAACGAGAACGATTGCCACCGTAAAAGCAATTAGTCGCCCCGTCACGTAAGAGTTCCTCATGGACGATCCCCTTCCCGACTAGAATTCCACCACGTTACGATTACTACCGTGTATTACCTCGACTCTGTACTTATCAGGTGGAGGCACGGCTCTAACACCACCGGAAGCCTTCTGCGGCGCCGCCGCTAAAGCCAACAGATCCCTTTTATTGCTACCGATCGTTGCTATTGGTGCGTCATCGCCAAGCCCCCGCAGGGCTAAAACAATTTGGCCCTCTTGGGATGCTAACGAAAGCTTTTCCGCTTCTTCGGGGGTGACTTCTAATGTTATCGAACGGGCAAGCTGGGGCTTCCCATCCTTTTGCTCAGTACTTTGGGCGACCGACAATACCCGCTTGTTCTGTAAAACAATCTTTGAAATTTTTGCATCCTGCGCCGCTCCCAACGGCGTCGTCGTGAGAATCACGTCCACTCGATCGTCTGGAACGATAAAGCCACTCACGCCGACAATTTCATCAACTCTAAGAGCGAGGGCTCGTTTGCCAGCCTCAAGACGAACCGTGAGACCCGCCCCTTCGCCAGCAAGGCGAGACTCCAAGATCGGCTCGTTGGCCAAAATCTTCACGCGGCTTACCTTACCCACAATTTGTTGCGGCGTTGAAAATGCGCCGGCGGGTATTGAAGTTTTCGGCCAAGGCGTAGTTTTCGTCAACCCCTTTTTGAGCGTTTCTTCGTTGAAGCTAGTTCCCGGCAAAATATCCTGGGCGGCAACCACAATATCCTGATTCGCAGCTCGAAGGGTGTCGGTCTCTTTTTGTTGATGGCTGAGAAAATTGTAAATGCCATATGCGGCTACAAGACCGAAAAATACGGCAACAACCAGAGCGATCTTCAACCTATTCTGCATAGCAGCTCCTCATCTAATCATTAGTTCTCAACAAATCAGCGATTTACCTTGATTGATTCATGCAGGTTGCCTTTAGAAGGAAGCCCATTTACCTGTTGAATCAAAATAATATGCGAGTATTGTTCCAGCTGCGAAAGCGACACCCCAAGGAACAGACATATCCCTCTCGGAAGTTCTCGCGGAAACAGAAGCCGGCAAAACTTGTCCGCCGCTAAGTACCATAGTTTTTAAATCCAACCAAAGTTGTCTAAACCGCGAACTGCGGGCAAGACCTGTAATCATATATGCAGCAGCAATCAAGCCCGCTACAAGTGCAGAATAGAAAAAAACCCGCGGTAACCAGGAAACACCCAATAGCGCACCTACAACTCCAAAGTATTTCACGTCTCCGGCTCCAACCCATCCAAGCGCGAAAGGAAACACTAGGACTACAACTCCTACCACGAAGCCCAAAATGCTGGCAACTAAATAGCTGGAGCCATGAAAGCCATTTAGTACGAGCCCGCACAGCAATCCGACCACAGTAAGCCAGTTCGGAATTTTTCTGATCCAAAGATCAAAAAAAGCCGCTAGGCCGCTTACGGAAAATATAAGGGCATCCGAAATAGTCAATTTTTAAAACACGATTATTAGCCGCCAAAGGGTACATTCGATCCTAATTGTTGTCAAGGAGAATCACGTCCAATGCTCGGCTCGGCACGGGAGTGGATTATTCCACTTCCGGGCCGAGCCGTTCCTGCATAACCCCGTACTAGGATGAGCTGGTACAGCCAGAAGGATCACTAACGCAGACGGTGACTTTACTCCAACCGCTGGCCAACTGACTGCCAATATTAGTATTCTTGATAGCAACCCAGAAAACCAGCGCGACAAGAACGACAATCAAAGTATACTCAACCAAACCTTGACCATCCTCCTCAACTACCAAGCGCTTTAGAAGCTCCATCGAATGTTCACCCCCTTCCTGTATTTAACTGTGTTCACTTGTTGATTGTTTACAGCGTTGAGCCCTGAGAGCAGAATACATGCCAGAACAAACTTGATCGAAATTCAGCTGATTATCGTGAAAGAAGGCCGAAAACGACCTTGCTGCTTGACAAAACTGACAGCGAGACTGAAGCCCGTGTCATAAATCTGTGCACGGAAGATTCGTTGCGTTCTACGAAACAAACATGAACAGCCAACGCATCGTAATACTCACGCAAATTCTATAATCCGAACCGTACGTACTGCTGCGTCCGAGCTTGAGTACGCAGTGGCGGAATGCCATCTGGTTGATCATTATCAACCAGGAACGTTGCAAGGTATAGAATTTGCGTCAAATGGCGATCATTTAGCAACTATTCAATTCTGCGAGTTATCGTCGTTTTTTTCCAGCTCAACATGATTATTTGAAGGAACTTCAAAAATGAACAGCAATCAAAAGAGCACTCCGCTTACAGTCATGGTTATTGAAGACCATCCTGATCAGCGAGACCTATTGGCGATAGTGCTCCAACGCGAGGGATATAAAGTTATTACTGCCGGGAATGGCATAGAAGCACTCGAGAAATTGGCCGCTGAAAAGGTTCAGATCGCCCTATCCGATATCATGATGCCTAAAATGGACGGGTTTGAACTAATTAAGCGCATCCGAGGCAATCCGGCGCTGAAAAGTATTTACTTAATATTGATTACCGCTAGAATTCAGGAGGGAGATCGTGTTCGAGGGCTGGACCTTGGGGCAGATGATTACATCACAAAACCATTTTCCTTTTCCGAACTACTTGCGCGCATACGGGTGGGCTCAAGAGTCGTGCAATACCAACAACATCTCGAATATCAAACGCAAGTAGATTCGTTAACCGGACTATTTAACCGACGCGCTTTCGAAAACAAGATGGGAGAAGAATTTGAAAGATCGAAACGATATCACAGTCCGTTATCACTGCTGATTTTGGATATCGATAACTTTAAGCTTATCAACGACACCTATGGTCATCACGGTGGCGACGCCGCCCTTGTCAAAATTTCAGAAACCTTTCGTGAGAAAACCCGTCAAAGCGACTTTCCTGCACGGTATGGCGGCGAAGAATTCGTTCTCGTTCTGCCAGAAACCGACCAGGAAAACGCAGTCCAGGCAGCTACCAAAATTCATGACGCCATACGATCAAGCGCGTTCGGTACAACTGTCCGGCCCTTTCGCCTCACAGTCAGCATTGGTGTAAGCTCAACATCTATAAAATTTTATTCCGATTGGCAGGAACTATTGCGTGATGCTGATCACGCCTTGTACATTGCAAAAAATTCGGGCAAGGATCGAATCGAAGTCTGCGAACCTGAAAAACAAATCGCCCAATCGGAAACTCGTGCTGATCCATAGTTGATATGTTACGGGATTTGACGGGGTTTGCTCTCGTTTTGGCGGCTTTGCTATTAACTGCCATTGGCTTGCCGTCCGTAGGGTACGTCTCCTCGGTGTCTTCAGCATTAGCCCAATCCCGCGAAACTGTTGGATCCTCCCGCCAATCACTGAAAAACTCGCGTAAGGACGATATCGCCGAACGGCTTAGTCCTTTTTTGCAGTCATTAGCCGCTTACAAGGACCTGATTGTTTACGGCGCAATAGCCTCTTTCGGAATTCTAATGATGGGGTTGGCGATAGGAAGCGCCTCGTCAGGTGCCAAAACCAATACCACTGAACAGTTGACGCGGTTAAAAGAAGAGAAGGAAAAAGCGGAAAACCTCGCTAAGCTAAAAGCAGAATTTCTTAACCAGGTCTCTCATGAGCTGCGGACACCGTTGGCGGTTATCATTGGTTATATCGAATGCATCACGGATGGCCTCTACGGTCAAATCGATATGAAGCACAACGAGATACTTCAAGTCGTCGCCAAGCAATCTACGCATTTGAAAAACATGATTGATCAAATATTGATTTATTCGAGATTGGAGGCCGGTAAACAACCAATTCGAATAGAGGAGTTGCAGCTCACCAAAGTAGTCAATGATCTCAGAGACACATTTGAATTTCTTTGCCGACAGAAAGGCATAGAGCTTCGCTGGGAAGTTCCGAGAGAGGCCGTAACAATGCGCAATGACGCCACGCGCGTCAAAGAAGTGGTTAGCAACTTACTGCAGAACGCGGTCAAATACACAGACCGAGGATCCATTTCGGTTCGTATAAGCAACGCCCCCGTCGCGGATTCAGTTATGATCGAAGTGCAAGATACTGGAATGGGCATTTCTGAGCAACATTTAACAAGCATTTTTGAACCTTTTATGCAGGTGCACAAAACATCCTCAGAAAACTCGCGTGGCGGTATCGGCTTAGGCCTAAGCATCGTCAAGAAACACTTAGACCAAATTCACGGGACGATTACCGTAGAAAGCGAGCTCGGCAAAGGATCGCTTTTTCGCATAGTTTTGCCGCGAAATCCCGATAAACAGAAGTCCCGATCGCGTTGGCTGTTGCCCTTTGGCAAGCGTTTTTCTGGACCCCGTTTCACCGTATGGGCTCGCCCGCAAACCTCAGCTGGAAGTGAGCGCCAAAAACCGGCCAAAACACGTCAGGCACTTGGCTGATCACCTTAACAGATCACTAATCACCTCACCGTCGAGTCAAGAGTGGCCGCTGAACGAGATCCAATGCCGAGCCAGCTTTCCCACTTCAAATTGACATTCCGAGCGACTTTTCTACCCTCCATCGGGAACATGATTTTCATAGCCGTTTTTTTTGTTCTCATTTTCGGCTCCGGAAACGCGCTGCTTGGCGATGGCGACACGGGATATCACATAAAGACGGGGCAAGTCATTCTAAAGAACTGGAGTATTCCGGCACACGACTTCTATTCCTTTCACTTCCCAGCGCTGTCGTGGACAGCGCACGAGTGGCTGGCGGAGGTGATAATGGCACTTCTTTTCGAATGGGCAGGACTGACTGGAGTCGTTGTCTTTTTTGCATTTGTACTCGCCTTAACTCATTGGCTCCTCTATCAAAGTCTTAAAGCGAAATCAGATGATCTTATCCTCTGTACCTTTGTTGCCTTACTGGCAACCGCAACTTCTTCAACACATTGGCTTGCTCGCCCTCATGTTTTTTCTATTTTACTGACTGTCATTTGGTGTCACTGCCTTTCTGCGTATCAATCGAAGAACAGAAATGTTTTTGTCAGCTGTCTTCCTATTCTCATGCTGCTCTGGGTTAATCTTCACGGCGGATTTATCATAGGCTTAATCCTACTCGGGATCTATTTGGCGAGCGAGTGGGTCTCTCTATTAACCGCGAAACCAGAAAGCTCATGGATTCATCGTAAAAGAGCAAAGACTCTCCTGCTTCTATTGCTCGCATGCATGGCAGCATGTTGTTTCAATCCTCATGGTTTTGACATTTTATTATTTCCTATTCGCGTCACATCTGATCGCTTCGTCATGGATCGTGTTACGGAATTCTTATCACCTAATTTCCACGAACCGCTTCCTTTCAAGTATATGCTGCTTCTTTTAATTGGCGCTCTTGCGGTGTCACGATCGAAAGTTGGTTTCGTCGATGTTATTTGCACCATGCTATTATCGTACATGGCGCTCTATTCGGCTCGACATGTTTCGCTCTTTGCCATAATATTGGCCCCTGTACTTCTTAAAGCATTGACCGATATTGCGGGCAGACTGGCAGAGCCTTTCTCGACCTGGTATGTGACTCGCAACCAGAATTTGCTTACGATTGACCATAATCTTAAGGGATATCTCTGGCCGACAACGAGTCTCGCCGTGGTTACCACTCTCGTCGCGACAGGGTTCATTACTTACCGCTTCGATGATAAACGGTTTCCAGTTAAAGCCGTCGAATTTTTACACCGACAAAAAATTCACGGCAATGTGTTTAACGATGATGAATTCGGCGATTATATGATCTATGCCGCATGGCCCACCTACCGTGTCTTCATGGATGGCCGCTCTGATATGTATGGGGAAAAGTTTGGCCGCGACTATCTGCGCATCGCCAATGTCGCACCGGGATGGAAACAAACTTTAAAAAAATACAACGTTAGTTGGGTTATCTTCAATACTGATTCCGCGCTAATAGCTGCCTTAAAGGATCAACCAGACTGGCAATCAGTTTATTCAGATCCAGTGGCGACCATTTTTGTCAAGAACGAACCTAAACCGCTCGAGCTTTTGGCCAAACATCGTGATAGTTCTGTAATTTCCAGATATGAACTGCGGGAAAATTATAGCGAGTAGCCGATGGTTGATCGCGGCGTGTTACCGTAGAACTGACAAATCTGTCCTCTTGAAATGTCTTTTCTGCTAGTCGGTAGTAGCAACCGATGTATCGACGTGGCTTTACGCTTCGCGAAACATCCACAAGAATCCAGCGCTCGGTATGGCACAGCCATTGCTGCCGGACCGAGAGGTCCCAAGATTTCCTGAGCAGCATCGTTTTTGAAGCTTGCGAACGGGAAGACTCGAATTGAATTCCACGATACTAACTGGCGCTCCTACGGTTTCGGGCAATACTGAATTTGAATTGCGCGTTCGGCAAGCTATTCTTTCCGCGAAGCACACGATTCCGCAGGTAGCCGTGCTTTTGTTTGGATTCGATCATCTAAAGGGCGGCAGCCAGACTGGTCGGAACACTGACTGGCAGACTTCAATTCTAATGCGGCTTCGGGGAGCTCTCCGTGACTCCGACACGGTCGCGTTGTTGTCTGATGATCAAGTTGGAGTTCTTTTGCAATCGGTTCAAGGTCCGCAGGACTTGGATTTGGTAGTCCATCGGCTCCTTGGGAGATTGGCGAATCCGGTTAAGGTCGATGATAAATCGATCGTCCTTCAGCCGTATGTTGGTGTAGCTCTATTTCCCGAACATGGCGAGAATGTTGACAAGATGATCGAGCACGCCAAAAAAGATCTTGCAGTTGCCAAATCGAGTAGAAAATCGTTCACGGCCTGGTCATCTAGTCCAAGAACCCTCTTCACAGCCCGTCAATGGATGACGGCGCTTCGCCAAGCTATTGTCCGGGAGCAATTCTTCCTAACATTCCAGCCAAAGATAGACCTCCTCAGGGCACGTGTCACGGGCGTAGAGGTATTGCTCCGCTGGCAACATCCCGAACATGGAATTATTGCGCCAGATCAGTTTATACCTGTGGCGGAGCGAACTGGGCTGATCATTCCCTTGACTCTTTGGGTTTTGCAACAGGCACTCCTGCAATGTCGGCAGTGGAACGAGATGGGGTTAGATATCAGCGTAGCGGTTAACTTGACAATGTGGAATTTAGAGGCACAGGAACTGCCGGAACAGATTGAAGCCTTACTGCACGATACCGGCGTCTCGCCGAACCATCTAGAATTGGAAATTACCGAAACCAGCATCATGAACGACCCACAGCGGGTGATTCGCACTTTGAATCAGATCCGCCAGCTTGGCGCCCATTTCGCTATCGATGACTTCGGCACAGGGTATTCCTCGTTCACTTACCTTACGAAACTTCCCGTGGCGTGCATAAAAATTGATAAATCGTTCGTACAAACTATAGAAACTGACCGTGACAATTCCGTCGTGGTTAAATCGATAATCGACTTAGGCCATAACTTAGGACTGAATGTAGTGGCTGAAGGAGTGGAGACGGCTAATGCTAAGAATCTGTTGCGCGCTTTTCACTGTGACGAGGGTCAAGGGTTTTACTTTTGCCGGCCGATTCCGGCAGATGCCATGACAAAGTTCTTGTTGAATCCTCCGGCAACTGTGAAGGAACGACAGGTCGTTAGCGAAGTCACGGGCTCCAAGATTACGGGAAGAATTGAAGGATCCACTGGTTCTCTGAGCTCATTTCAAAACATTAATGAAAAGCCCACGGGTGTTGCTTGACAAGCAAACTGTTGGCGCGCAGAATTGCGAGGAGCTAGCGACCACAAAGAAAGGAACTAAAATGATGAAGCGCTCTCTAACCCAAGCTGTTGCAGTGTTAATTCTGACTGCATCCATTGTATTGCTGCCCACTCCAACCCACGCGCAGCAAGCCGATAACCGTGAAGATGACGGCGTGTTCGTTTTGGGAAGTATTCTATTATCTATTCTGCACGTTCCTTTGAAGCTCGCTACTTGTGTTGGGACGCAAGCCACCGCTGCGGTCGCATACGCAGCAACTTACGATGTTCGGGGAAATTACGATGGCGGAACGAACGGCAGGGATATCGGGGAAACCGCCCGCCGAAGCTGCACCGGTTCATGGTTTATCGCCCCGTCTCAGCTAAAAAGCGACTACGGTAGTTAAAAGCAGTCACTACGCTCAATTCAGACTAATTGGGGTGGAGGCCGTAAGTTCTTCTCCGAGGACGGCAGAACCATATTTAGCGATCGTGTGCTGGTTCACCGGACCAAGAAGTCGCCAGTCGATTGCCTGTACCGGAGTTGCCCGTCTGATGCAACGAGGCTCGTTGAAGTTAGCCAAGAGTGGGCGTAGTTTATCGCGGGACTCCGATGTTTCGGCAGCCGATGGGCAAATAACCCAGTGCTTGACGCACCGCGTTGACGGCACTGCGTCCAGGACGAACGCGTATGGCGATTTTGAAAAGTTGCTTTAATGCCTGCTGGATCACTCGGGCTCGGCTTCGGAATTTCTGTTCCATTTGACCGCCACCGACTAATAGCTCCTTCAAAACTTTTGTTGATTTTTGGCCAATGCTCCTGGAGAGAGCCGCCGCTCTTTCATGAAATTATCAATGCCGGCCGACGCACGGTTTTCCTAGGTCCCGCCCGCTACTTTCACCGAAATTGGGCTCTTCCCTTCTCTGTCGGTATATTGTTTACCATCGAAATGAAATCTCTCTCCTACCCGTTTGGGTCTGACTCAAACGTATTTGTACCGTCGGCTCACTTCTGTCAATCCCTCACAACGGCTGTCGGCGATATTAGCTCGGGAGGTTCTTTTTTCTTGCGTCGCAGATCGGGAGATCTCCACGGTTACACACGCTTATGACGGTCGCACCTTAGGAGCTGAACGACCTTCGCAGGCCCGAGTAGGGGAACTGTTAGCCGGACGGCAAGGGTGTCGATCGCGAGATGGAATCCGAGGAAGCCACAGGCAAAGCGCTGGACCGACGAACAGGAAGCGCATGAGGCGAACACGCTGGTTAAGACGGTCAATATCGTCAAAGCCCTAAGCTGATCCGCAAAACGTAGACGTTAGGTTTGCTCCGTGCCGGGTGCTCCAAAAAAAAGCCCGATCCACTGAGAGTGGATGGGGCTTTCCTCAAGGCGTTTTGAAAGAACACCTCTGTTGCTACCACTGCGGCTAGTTATCTCGCAGTTCGTTTACCTCGACGTTTGGCCCACACGGCCAACCCAACGCGACCAATGCCAAAAAAAAGCATGATTGAGGGTTCCGGTAGCCGCAACCCTAAAGTATACCTGTTTTTGCTGATCGTTTCAGCGAAGTTTATCGTCCGCTCGTCACCGTGTGAACTAAGACTACCACTGGAAGCTTGTACACCAGTAGCACTCCGCAAAAGGTTTTCGCGAATTCCTTTTGGCGTCGGGAAAAACAGCAAAAAGGCCAATGCAAGCACACATAATAATTTAGCAGGGAGAAACAGCTTCGACTGCATAGTGCCTCCGAGGACGCACAGTAAGACAGGCAGCGATAGCGACAGCTATGCCGATTGCTAGTTACTCGATTCAAAAAGACTTCCGCGGAGTCTTTTCTTATCTGTAAAGTTATCTTACAACGCGGGCAGTTATGGGTGGATTCTTGGAAGAATTGGAAAATCGAAAGGAAGTTCTCCTACAATGTTGTAAACTGCGTTTCCAATTTTGGCAATCGAAAGTGGCAATAGAACAAATTCAGCCGGCCGCGGTAAATCTTACCGACATTTTATGTCCTCGCCCAGTGAAGCTTGCCAGAATTCTCAACGAAATCCTTCGATGGTACGCCTGAGTCCCTCGTGGAACATCACCTTTGGTTCGTATCCAAGGATGCGACCCGCTGCAGCGATATCGGCTAACGAGTGACGTACGTCTCCAGGTTTTGGCTCGACGTACATCACCTCTGCTTTCCCTCCGATATTCTCTTCGAGCATGCCGATAAGAGTATTCAAGCTCACTCGCTCGCCACAACCTATATTACACATGTTTCCCGCTGCAGAGCTCGCCTCCGTGGCAAGCACATTTGCTTCAACGACGTTTTCTACGTACGTGAAATCGCGTGATTGCTCGCCATCGCCATAGACCGTAATTGGTTTTTTGGCTAATAGCGCGGCTATGAATTTTGGAATGACTGCGGAATATTCCGAGTGAGGATCTTGCGCCGGGCCAAAGACATTAAAATATCTCAAGCTGATTGTCTCCAAACGATAAAGCCGGTGATATAGTTTGCAATAATGTTCCCCAACCCACTTTTGTAATGCGTATGGCGAAAGCGGATTAACTGGCATGCTCTCATTTTTGGGAAGCACCTCCGAGTCTCCGTAAGCAGAAGATGATGCCGCATAGACGAAACGGCGAACGTTTGCCTTGCGACACGACTCAAGTAGATTCAGAGTCGCAGTCACATTAGCTCTGTTTGTGCCAAGAGGATCATTGATTGATCTTTGAACCGACGGAACAGCGGCTTGGTGCAGCACGCAATCAATGCCCTGCACAGCCGCTTTGCTGACTTGCTCATCCGCCAAATCGCCATGTAGGAAATCGATCTCCTGCCGCACACTATGTAATCGCGCCTCTATCCCTGTAGACAAATTATCTACCACGCGAACGTGTTTGCCCTCCGAAACCAGCCGCCTCACAATATGCGAGCCGATGAAACCGGCCCCACCAGTTACGAGATAATGTTTAGGCACTTTCTTATACTCACGTCAGGGAATATTTTGAACAATCAGCGGCCCAAGGATCTTTGTTAGCGAAACGGGCAAATTTTTCCACACCCGAATGGCCGCTCGATACTTCGGATTTGATGGACTTAGATGCGGTATTGTCCGCCCCTCATGCAAAAGATATTGCCAATAAAGCTGAACCGGCAAAGCACCCCATTGTTTTTTGAAATTGAAGGTACCTTCATTCGGCGTCGACCGGCCGAAATCAAATTTTTTGAATCCGTTGTTAAGAGCAAACTTGATCGCCTCCCAATACAGCATGTTGTTAGGACAGAGGGCCTTGTATTTGCCAACGGACGACGCCCACGGTATTTCGAGCACATCCCTGAACCAGAGAGCTATACCGGCTGCAATCATTCTTTTCTCATAATAAACAGCTAGAACTCGAGTGCAATCAGGAAAGGACGTCAAAACGCATTGAAAGAAATGTTTTGCGTAGACTGGCGTGCCAAGGTCCCGCATATTACGAGCAAACACCTCGTAAAACCCGTCCAGAAGCTCTATCTGCCCAATAACGAATTCCAGACCACTTTTCTGCGCCTTGCGTATTTGATTTCTCAGCTTCGCATTAAAGCCCTTCCACTGAGTCTCTTCGTTGGCCGCGAGCTCAAGAATCATCGTTACCTTGTGTTCCTTTGAGGAAAATCCCTCCACGGAATATCCCAAATGGCGCAATTCAACATGCGTCGCCTGAACGGATTTTCGGAGGTGCTCCGCATGGTCCAATAAAAGCTGAGCGGCCTGGAAGTCACTACATACCAAACCGCCATAGTTCACAAAAGGCAAGGACACTAAGAAATTTCCGAAAAGCCGACTATGCATATGAACCAGTGGTAGCACCCCTCGCCACACGCCGCCTTCATCGACAGCCGCAATGTAATAGCACTCATGGCCAAAACTCTGACCTATGATCGACTTCCAGCGGAACCGGTGATAACCAGTTGCCCGCTCTGCCGTTTCTACAAATGAATCCCAATTGGTTTCGTCTTTGTCGACTTGAACTACGTTCATCTGGGCTAAACCTAGTATTTTCTTAGGAAGCAGCGGTGACCCAATCCGGACGTTGCATCTCGGAGACTCAGCGCGCAAAACCACGGATCAAACCGCGTTCGCTCGCGCAGAGACGCCGACATCGAAAAAAGCTTTTGTCATTGAACCGCTTCGAGTAATCAGAGCGTTCGGTCTACCGCGATTGAGTTGGGACAAATTGAAGTGGCAGATTGTGCTCCCTATCTATATCAAACTTTTGCATGAGTTCGTGAACGTATTTCACGGCAGCAGATGGCTGAATCCGCGGCACAAGCGAGGGCGTTTGGACGAACAAGTCGCAGCAGCCACCTGCTTGCTGACAGCAAGCGCGACGGTCTCAGAAGGATTTTTTCCGCTATGGCACCCCGAATTGACTCTCCCGAAACTTGGGCAAACTGAAAATTTGCCTAAAAAAACTGGCCAAATTCCGGGCCGGTCGTTGGTCCCGCAAAAGGTTTTCCCACAAAATCGAGAGCTTTCCGCAGGCGAGTGGGACCCTTCCTGCGACCAAATAGCGAGTTATTAGCCAGTGCGCGATGTTTAAGTTGATGATGCCGAACGATTTTTGCCGACTGAAGACTTCTCGCAAGATCTCCTTATCAATGCAAACGATATTTTTACAATGCAAATAGCTGAGGAGCAAATAAAGATGCGTCGCCGCGACAGAATCTTTGACCCAATCAAAAACCACATTCCAGCGTAGACATTCCTGCGCGCCGCGCAGTATGAAAATTGTGTCCAAAAGCGCAAACAGACCGCCTCTCTGTTTCAGGTCGATCAAGCCCAACGCCCAATGTGATGCCGTATAGACAATTTGCAGCTCCGGTGTCAACCGCTTGACCGCCATTCCTTCTACTCGGCATAATATTGACTCCGCCGCGATATTTTCCCGGCCAAAGACCGGCAGTGCCGACAATTTACTCGCTTGAGGAAAGATTCCTCGATGTACTTCCACCCAAACTCCAGTTGGCGGATGATAAAATGGCATACTATGGTGATGCGTCAGATAGTACGCTGCGTTATTTTTCGATTGCGGACAGAATCCCATTTCGAACAGAAGCGACTCGACGATCGGCTGATCTTTCGCCTCCACTAGAATATCCAAATCACGCATGACCCTGAGATGCGTTTCTGGATAAAATTCGCTGGCAACCGAACATCCTTTGAGAAGCGTAATCGGCGGTAACAACTCTCGGGAGCGCTTCAATAATTCGCGGAGAGTCTCCAGTTGAAGATTATTTAAGAAACAAACGCTGAGATTCGCCGACTCGAGCTCGCGCCATAACGGCGATTCAAACCGGCGCGCATCAGCTCGGCTGAGAAAACAAGCAAGAGGAGCCAAGCCTGTCTCTATGATCCAGTAAATCTGCGCATGAGCAAAATCAGATAACGGCGGAATCGGGTGACCCTGCGAAACTGAGCGTAATAGTGTCAGCGCGTCATGGGAATACTTATAAGGCAGACGAGTCAAAGCTGGATTCCCGCATGGTTAAAATCTCGCACGCAAGCGGCTTGGAGCAATTCACACGTGCTGCGGAGATCTCCGGTGAGAAGCTCGAAGCACGGTGTTTTCGTGACAATAGCGATCGCATTGTCCAACCCGTATTGTCGATGAGCCAGTGGATTGAGTGTATTGATGAGCAGGCGTACCGTAGCGTCCGCTGAACTCATGCGCTTTAGTATCGGAGATTGGGCTTCACCGATGAAGCGCAGAAAAACAATCATTGAAAGCATTAGCGGCTCGGCTACCGGGTCGTCGGGAAAAAGCGAGGTCGGGACATGAATCGTACGTCCGGTAATAACAGCATCTCGCGGCACCGGATAGCCATTGGGCGGTGCTTTTTTTAGGCAGAGAGCCCGCGGAAATGGGAGCACCCGAAACGTCGTAGGGTCGATTGGTGCAATCTCATCGCTCAGGTACTGAAAACCGTGATGTAAAAGTGCCCAAGCCGTCGTTGATTTGCCGAAGCCCGATTGCGCTACCAGGGCGATCGCACGATCACCAAGAGCGAGCACTGCCGCGTGGACAAAATAAAGATCGGGCCTGAGTTTTTGCGTCTCGATGATAAGATCTTTGTCGAACTTGCAAATAAAATCTCCGGGGCCTCTCGCAAACTCAGGACAATCTCCGTAACGCCTTATGAACAGGCCGTCGGACGACCCAGCAGTTATATCGTAACTGACCTGCGCTTGTCTAATCGGTTGCTTAAAAGAACGGTAGACATTTTCTAACAAAGCGTGAGCATCCTGATCGGCACACTCGATTTGCACGCCGCAATCAAGAACCTCCAACTGAAAAGCAGCCATTTAACAAAACATCGAGCGAATATAGCCGGCTCCCGGCTATTTGGTTCTTGTCTTGTTCGTTAGATCTACAAAACTGTTTTTATAGTCTTTTTTGTCTTTATTACCTTGATTGTTCTTGTCTTTCTCCGTCGTACCGATGTAGTAATCTCCGGATCCCGCTGAGGCAAAGGAAAAAGTGGCAGGAATAGTGAAAATAAGCGGTGCGATATACGCGGCTTTCTTGATTATGTCTCTTCTTGTAATGAGCTCTTCAGACATCACGACTCTCCATTTTTAGTAGATTTATCTCATCAGCAGGCTCAGCGACTCAAATTTTAAAAGCGTTTCAGTTACATCTTTCTGGCCAGTCATTAAGTCGACGTCATACGCACTCGCCAACCGAGCAACAATATCATCCACCCGTAAACTGCCATCGCAGCAGCCCCAAATGAAACTAGCGGTCGGATTGAGCCGGTGAAGCACTCCAGCTTCACGGTTCAGTATTACCGCTTCGCCGTCGATAATTCTGCACAAGAGATCCGAACGATGTTGAGGACGCCTTTCTCGGAGTTTTTGACTGAGTTCTGGATCGTGATCTCTTGTAGGGCTCGGATTCGCCATGCTTAAACCTGACATCCGTGTTCCCGAGCAATCTGCATACCGATCGACGAGAGATTGGATCCGTGTGAAACACACATAATTTTCAAATGTTTCCAATACCGTAATGGTTCCAAACAGCATCACGTTTGCCACAATCGGCATAAAACTGTCACGCGCCGCTTTTGCTCGTGTCAATGTGGAATGTCGCTCGTAGAATAACGGAGATCTCCAGTAAATTATGCCGAAGGCGCTTCCCGCTCTCGATTGTTCGATAATCATCAACAGAGTCGAACTATAGAGCAGTCAATTGGTGTTTGTTGTAAGAACTTGGCAATCATTGACTGTAACGGTAATATTAGCCAACGAAATAACATCTTTCGGCAGCCAAATCACCTCTGCTCTCGCTCTTCTACACAATCTGTGTACCCGCTGCTTGTTATTGCCTCCAATCGAATTGCATTCTTTGGCCTACATTTTTCCCGCACAGGGAACCCGAAATAACTTTCCTAAAATTATTTTCAAATTGTTGAATCGTCCATGCGATTGAAGAGATTAGTTTTTTCTTGACGCAAGTCACATCAAAGGCATTGCAGCTACTCAAATGGTACACACATTGCAGCCGTTGCGGAGAAATTTACAAACGCGGTTGGAATATTCATGAAAAGCATTCAGTGCTTGCTGTGTATCTTTGCGTTCTGTGCGGTCTTGATAGCAACGCCAAACTCGTCAGCGCAAGTGCAGTCTTCTGCAACTTTGCAGTGGCAAGACAATTCCGGGAACGAGCAAGGTTTTGGAATAGAAATGCTGTCGCCGACCGATGCAGATTTTACCGAGGTGGGGACGGTCGATGCCAATACAACACAATTTAGTCTGAGCCTGACTGGAAATTACGGTGATGTGTTTTGTTTTCGTGTCTACGCCTTCAATGCCGCAGGCGACTCCCTCGATAGCAACGTCGCCTGTAAGACTCTTCTCGAAGCGCCTTCACTGCCACCAGTGAGTCCACCCACCACTCCCACCGGTCTGCACGCAACTGTCACTTCCGCAGGGATCATCCGCCTTGCGTGGGATGATGTTCAGGACGAAAGCCAGTATCTTTTTGAACGTCGGCTCGACAACACAACCGAGATGCAGATCATACTAGCGAAAGATCAAACGAGTTTTACAGATCACGACGTGGAAAAAAATAAGACCTATTGTTATCGCCTTGCTGCTATCAATCGTATTGACTCGTCGCCGTTTACTGAATACGTCTGCATCGATACACTGCCGCAAGATAATCTGTGATCGAAACGTAAACGGCAGGCTCACGTGCGCTCGCAATTTGCTTTCCGCGTGTGCCTGGATTTCAGAATGGTGCGTGCTGTCAGCGAAGCGCATTGGTGAATACTGGTATTGATTGGCGAGGCACGATACTGGTATTGATTGGCGAGGCACTTTCTAGAATCGAATGGTCATCAGTTATTTGACCCGTACAAAATTGTAAGGCCGAGAGTAGCGATCCTTAATGCTGCGGTCAAAAATTTCTAAAACGTCCGAAATTTCAAAGGCATCTCTCTTGCTCTCCGTCCGGGCTGGCTCGAAAAGGGGTAAACCGATCGAAAGGTCGGGACACAAAGCCACTGGCCTAACGCCTCACAAACGAGGCTACGGCAGCAGGGTTGCGAACCGAGCACAGTGCCTTCCTAACGCTGTGACTTCTCGCAGCCAACGGGGGGCACATGAAGTCCAATTCACATCTGATCCGCATCCTTTTTTTGGTTTGCACAGCTCTAGGCATAAGCTGGCAGAGCACAGCAATTGCCGCCCCGCTTCAGTTAAATTGGGTCGATAATTCGAGTGACGAGAGCGGTTTCAATATCGAACGGAAGACCGGAACTACAGGGACCTATGCGCAAATCGCTTCTGTCGGAGCGAATGTTACTTCATACACGGATTCGACTTTGATGAATTCCACTTCTTACTGCTATCGAGTGAATGCATTCAATGCTAATGGTGCGTCGCCCTATAGCCCCGAAGCTTGTGCAACGACGCCGGCAGCGATACAAACGTTCTCTCTTACAGTCACAAAAGCGGGGACCGGTAGTGGCACGGTAACGAGCTCCCCGGCTGGAATCAATTGCGGCAGTACCTGCTCCGCTTCTTACAACAGCGGCACGCTGGTTACTCTGACAGCAACGCCTGCGTCAAGCTCTATTTTCGCCGGCTGGAGCGGTACGGGTTGCGCGACGGGTGTCGTGACGTTGAATGCGAATACCAGCTGTACGGCAACATTTCAGCCACAGAGCTATATGCTGTCGATCGCAAAATCGGGGACAGGTACCGGAACCATCGCCAGCAGTCCGGCAGGAATCAACTGCGGAAGCACGTGCTCGGCAAGTTACGGCAGTGGCACCACAGTCACGCTAAGCGCCGCACCTGCATCTGGGTCGACTTTTGCCGGTTGGAGCGGCACTGGTTGCAGCTCCGGTACGGTTCTCATGACTGCTAATGTAAATTGCACGGCGACTTTTAACACTGCTCTTCAACAGTTCACGCTCAGTGTCGCAGTTGTGAAGACGGTAATGACGTACGGAACTGGCAGCGGAACGGTCACCAGCAGTCCCACAGGAATCAACAATTGCAGTACGACCTGCTCGGCATACTATAAGAGCGGCACCGCCGTCACCTTGACCGCCACTCCTGCAAACGGCTCGACGTTTGGTGGCTGGACAGGGTGCGCCAACGGGGTCGTAACATTGACGGCCAATACCGCTTGCACGGCGACCTTCAATCCAGTCACGCCCCAGACCTACACCCTTTCAATCCTAAAAGCCGGAACAGGTAGCGGAATCGTGACGAGCAGTCCTGCTGGAATTAACTGCGGCAGCGCTTGCTCGGCGAGTTACAACACAGGAATGGCAGTCATTTTAACCGCCACGGCGGCCGCGGGCTCGACCCTCGCTGGTTGGAGCGGCACGGGTTGCACCGGTGGAAACGTGACAATCAGCGCAAATACGACCTGCACTGCAACTTTCCAATCTTCAGTGAATCAGCTCCAAAGCAGGATCGGTGTTTTTCGGCCCAGCACGGGAGAATGGTTCTTGGACGATAATGGCAACGGCCAATGGGACACTGGAGATATTCATATCAGCTCATTCGGTAAAAGCGGAGATCTTCCGGTCGTAGGAAACTGGAGCGGAAGCGGACTCAGTAATATCGGTACTTTTACCCCGCCTACCGGAATGTGGCAATTAGACACGAACGGAGACGGGGTCTTAGATTGCGCCGTAGATGCTTGTGCTGGTCCGTTCGGCCAGTCCGGAGACTTTCCTGTGACCCGAGAGATGGGCGGCGCAACCGGGACCATTATCGGGACCTATACTCCCGAAACCACAGTTAAGATAAACGGCAGGAATAGGGTCAAGCGCGGTCATTGGAAATTTGACAACAACGACAACAGCACGTTTGACGGCTGTTCAATCGATCAATGCGACACGTTTAGCGTCGTCGGTGAGATCCCCGTGGTAGGGGACTGGAACGGAGCAGGCATCGAACAGATCGCACTTTTTACTTCAAAAGATGGCACTTGGTATCTCGATCGCAATGGCAACGAAAAATGGGACGGCTGTACCAAAGACAAGTGCCTGGGGCAGTTCGGAACCAAAGGCGATCTGCCTATTGCGGGCGACTGGGACGGTACCGGGAAAGTACGAATCGGCGTCTTCCGCCCGAGTACCTCGATGTGGTATCTGGATCTCAACGGAAACGGTAAATTGGATGCCTGCGACGTAGACGCGTGCATCGGCCCCTTCGGCCAGCCGGGAGACTTGCCGGTCGTCGGAAAGTGGTGATTCAACTGTACAATAGGTTTGGGAGGCAACTATGATTCGCAAAAACAGAGACCGGTTCTCATGCGCGATTGGCTACCTATTGTTCCTCTCAGCTCTTGCGTTATTGCCGATCCGAATCGAGGCGCAAACTCCCAGTACCGCCCCACTTATACAGGCGAATAATTTAACCTATCTTGGTTCGTTTACCGTCCCCTCAGGAAATCTAGGAAGTACATGGGGGTTCAGCGCTGCGGGGACCTGGGGTCTTGGAACATACGGTATCACGTACAATCCCGCAAACAAATCGCTTTTCATCGGCGGTCATCCCTATGAACAACGAATCGCTGAAATAGCGATCCCCGCGTCGCTCGCTGGAACACCAACAGCAACAGCTCTGCAGAACCTGATAGATCCACTTGAAGGAGCACTAGATTCGATCAATCCAACGCAACCGACCAGTAAAGCCATAGGTTCAGCCTTTATCTATAATAATCAGCTATACTTAGGCGCTTTTTCAACTTATGATGCAGCCGGAACTCAGACAAAATCTCAATTCGTGCGACCAACCAACTTGTCCACGCGCGGGCAGGTGCAGGGTCCTTTCACGATTGGCAGCACATATTCAGGATGGGTCGACAAGTACGCAGCAATTATTCCGCCGGAATGGCAATCTTCGTTCGGCGGACCTGTCTTAGTCGGCGGTTCCGGTGGATCCATTGACTCACTACAATCGTGGGGACCTTCTAGTTCAGTCATTACGCCGTCAGATGTTGGTAGCCAAAATCCCGTACCGGCGACTCGCGTACTTGGCTATCCAATTGATCATCCCCTTGCAAGTTATTATGTTGGAAATCAATACTGGAGTGCTAACACAATTATTACTGGAATGGTATTTCCACAAGGAACACGGAGCGTTTTGTACTTCGGAAAACATGGACTGGGCGATTACTGCTACGGTGGTGGTGATCAATGTAAGGACCCAGATGACTCTTCAAAAGGAAGCCACTCATATCCGTACGAAGCCCATGTCTGGGCTTATGACGCAAACGATTTACTCGCCGTTAAAAATGGCCAGAAGCAATCATGGGAAGTACAGCCGTATGCGGTTTGGACACTGAGTTCTAACTGGCACGACGTCCAAGGCGTTGGCTACGATCCTGCGACCCAAAGGCTTTATGTGTCAGCAGCATGTCAAATCGGAGATTGCTTGCCAGTTATTCTTGTGTACCAGCTGAATAATGTATCCGGTTCCAGCCAAACTCTCGCTCCGAGCGTTGCAATTTCGGCGAACCCTGCTTCCATAAGTTCCGGCGGAGCCTCAACTTTAACTTGGAGCTCTAGCAATGCAAGTTCGTGCAGCGCTTCTGGAGCTTGGTCCGGAACAAAATCAACCTCTGGTACACAAAGCACCGGAGTCCTAAGTGCCACATCCACATACTCGCTCAGTTGCACGGGCACCGGCGGTTCGGCATCACAGTCAACCACTGTTACGGTCACATCCGCGCCTTCGTCGCCATCTTCCGGTAACATCAACGTTTCCAATGTCTCCGGACTCCAAACGGCAATTGCGGGACTCGCATCGAATCAGACGATATTATTGGCAGACGGCACGTACAACTTGTCATCTACGTTATACCTACCCCAGAATATTTCGAATGTCACAATCAAAGGTGCCTCGGGGAACCGCGAAGCGGTCATTATAAAAGGTCCGGGAATGGGCAATTCGACGGTCCCATTTGGCTTTTGGCTAGACAACGTGACTGGCGTCATGTTCCAAAACATGACGATCCGCGATTTCAATCAGCACGCGATCATTGCAAACGGTGGCGTCGATAGCCCAGTCTACCGGAACTTACATATAATCGACATCGGTGATCAATTCCTTAAAAATAATCCGACAGCTGATGGTTTGAACGGAATTGACAATGGTATTTTGGACAATTCCTTGCTCGAATACTCTTCTCTCGCGCCCGATACTTATACTAATGGTTTGGATGTACACCGTGGTAAGAACTGGACTGTTCGTAACAATACATTCAAAAACTTTTGGAGCAGTAGCGGTTTAGCGGGACCCGCTGTTTTAATCTGGAACGGAAGCAGCGACAGCACCGTGGTGCGCAACACGTTTATTAACAATCAACGGGATATCGCGCTAGGGTTCGACCCCACAAAACCGGTTGATGGAATCACTGATCATGCGAGAGGTATCATTGCGAATAATTTCTTTTATAAGACAAGCAACATTTCACCTGATGTTCCGATCGCGGTTTTCGATTCTCCCCAAACAAAGGTTTATTACAACACCGTAGTGCTCAATGGCGGCTACTCAAATGCCATCGAGTACCGTTTCCCACGCACGACCGGTGTCGATATCAAGAACAATTTGGCAGATGCCGCTATTGTTTCACGCGACGGGGCCTCAGGTTCCATAGCTAATAATATAATAAACGCCACATCGGGAATGTTTGCCAATGCGTCTACAGCGGATCTGCACCTTGTAGCAACCGCCACTGCAGCGATCGATAAGGGCCTTGCGGTTTCCATAATCGACGATTTCGACGGGCAAGCGCGGCCGCAAGGAGCCGCTTCCGATATCGGTGCCGATGAGTATACCACTAATCTGACGGCTCCTGCTGCTCCGAGTAATCTAGTTCTGCAATAAGAATTGTGGGGTGTCCCGTCCAAGGCGGGGGAGCCCACATTGTAAACGGTAGCTACGCTACCGTGCGAGGCTGTCTGTATATTCTTCCATCAATTCTGCATATTCTTGGATCGTGGCACCGATTTGAAACTGTTCGACGACTTTTTGTCGAGCAGCTATGCCTAGTTTCCTTCGCTTCGAGGCACAAAGAAGCGATTTCAATGTCTCAACAAAGTTGTCAACAGATCCATCAAGATCTCTGATAAACCCTTCAATGCCGTCATCGACGATGTGTCGCAGCTCTCCGACATTAGTCGAAACAACGGGCAAACCGACCGACATTGCTTCGAGGATTGTTACCGGCATCTGCTCACATAAAGATGTTAACAGAAATACGTCCATTGCCCGTAAGTAAGGCAGAACATCTGTTTGCTGACCGACAAACTTGACATACCGTAACAACCCCTCAAGCTCGCAACGAGCTTCGAAACGCGGTCGTTCTGGACCATCACCTATGATGAGGAGTCGAAAACCCATCTTATGAGGATTGCTACATCGGAAGATCTCGAAAAGCAAATCAAGATTCTTAACCGGATCTAGCCGTCCCGAAAATCCGATAACGCATTCAGTGTCGGAAAAGCCTAGATACTTGCGTACGCGTTGTCGCTCTTTTTTATCGGGACAATAATAGTTCACATCAATACCATTCGGGATTCGCCGAATTCTCTTTTGTCTAACTAAGAAGCGCTCGCTTAATAATTCCTGAAGCTCATGAGACACGACAATGATTTCCGAGGAAAGCCGATAAACAAAGAAGCGGATCCAATCTCTTACCCAAAGCGTTTTCCTTGCTTCTTCAGCACTAAAGCCATGCTCATTATGGATAATTTTTCGTATGCCAGCTAAACGGCCCAGCCAAATTCCGTCGGTCGCTCCCCAGTTATATGTGAATAGAACGTCAGCCTGACTACGTCGTAATGCAGAATATAATGATACAAAGAACAGCGATCGGGATGCTGGTCGGGTGAGTTTTATAATTTGAATGCTGCTGTTTCGAATCCAAGCAGCCGCGTGCGTACGATCATCAAGCACAAGCACCACGTGATCATGTGTTTTAGCAGTACTGTTTAGTACTGCGCAGATGATTTTCTCCATCCCACCAAGACCAAAGGACGGCACGACATGAACGATACGCATATTCAAGCCGCAATGGATTGGTTGCTTTGCCGCTGGGCCTCTTCCTGAGTAACTAACGATGTCGTGGCAATGCGCCTCAATGCGATCGTTAGCCCGAAGATGTGCCACAAATTTTCAGCATATTGGGACGGAAGAAAAGCGCCTCCTATTATAAAAGCAATCATGGCTGCTGCGAGTGCTATGGCCGATTTTCCAAGCTCGGTTGGCAAGCGCCCGGTCGAAGCCCAACGCCTTACCCGCACGCAAGCTACAAGAGACAGAAATAGGATAGCTATAAAAATCACAAGACCGGGATAACCTAATTCGGCCAATACACCGAAGTAGCTGCTGTGCACCGACCGCTGCCGGCCGTATGCGCCGTTCAAAAAGTCAAAGTCGTCGTAGGCTTTATTAAACCCGTTGAATCCCACTCCCGCAATTGGATTGGCCGCAGCCATCGTGCGGGCGACCTCCCAGAAATGGAGTCGACCCAAAGCGGATGCGTCTTTCGTCTCGTTATAAGTTTGAATCGTATCTATTCGGTCCCAGAAGCCCGCAGGAAGCGCAGGTACTATGGTGACTAATATTAATCCAATGACAATGCCGATTCTCAATTTCCTAAATGATAATAGCCACCATGCTACTCCCATACCTATTGCTGCAATAAAGCCTCCACGTGAGTACGTCGACAAAGCCCTATAAAGACAACCAACAAACAGAATTCCCCAAAGTGTTTTTCCCCATTTCCAGTGAGATGTTTGATATAGCAAACCAACCAGTGGAACAAGCATAAGCATACCTAGGGCGACACCGTTATTATCTCCTAGAAACGGAACCGGATTAATATTTGGGCCACCGGGCTTCGTTATGAGATAAAACCAACCTTGTTTACCCTGCTCCAGGCCGAGCGCTAGAACTATGACGATACTAACAAGGCGGAATCTGGCGAAATCGGTGGTGAGAACAACGATCAGGTAAGAGATCACTGCTACTTTCACGAACTCCAAAAGGTATGGCCAGCAATACTCCGCGTACGGTGAGAACACCACAGACAAAATAGCCTGTACGAGAAACAGCAAACAAAAGGTGATCAGGCCGTTCCAGGCTAAGTGTTTTTTGCATAACAACGTTACGAATACGAGATACAAACCAATACTGAACGAAAGATTAAGCGAGCGAATAATATCATCAGAGACCCAATCCTCGGGTCTAAAATAGGCATTGCCCAGATAAAAGAGAAGCGCATAAAAAGGGGCCTGCAGCGAATAATACGTCCCTAACGCTATAAGAAACGATACTAGCAGTACCCGTAACATGTTACTTGTCGCTAATTAGTTCTCACTGAAAAAGTCGCAATTTTCTTAAGCCTAAACCGCTGAATGGTGTCAAAGAAGAAGCATGCGTAGAGCCATATCGTATCAAATGAGGTTTTGGTGACGACGACGAACTCAAGCAGGTTGCAGTTCGTAAAGCGAAGCATCAATGAAACCCACCCCAATGATGTCGGTATTATTCACCAGGCGGTAAGGACGCTTACCCACTTGGTTGGTGATCTTTTGCCCCAAAGAGGCTGCCAGCTGAAGGGGAGGTTTTCTGAGCAAATTGAACCGGATCGTGAAACGAAACGATCCGCTCCGCTATCGAGTTCTTTCCCTGAAGTTTCTGCTCAGTCTGAGTCACAAGGGTCAGCGTTTCTTTGCGAATGGGCCGCGCTTCAGGGCCTGGTTCAGACAACTGCAACGGTTTCGCTGTGGAATCGAGGCGTCGATCAAGATCGTTGCCATTCAGTAACTTAATTCGGATCCCTTGTATTACGATAAGGCGTTCCCAATGCTCACTTTTTCAGCGTGGGCACTACGGCTAATTAGTTCACAATTACTCTTATGCGTAAACTACGAATCGGCCTGTAGAGAGCCTGAAATCCTTTGTCACCGCACGCCACTCGTATTTATCAACTCAAGAGTCTTGAACCCGTCTCGGACAAACTCGCAGGGATGTTCATTTACGGCTTTAATGTATGGTCCCGCGTAAAAAGTCAAATACGGCAAAATACCGGGATCTGCCCAACGGTAGGGTAGCAGATCAAAAACAAACCCAGGTACCCAGTCCCAACGTACTTTGTTTTTCGGTCCATATCCATGCATGAAGTGCTGCATTCGCCATTTTTGCCGTAGTCTCGCCGCATTTCTAACGAATCCGAAATGATGGCACGTAGCCACTGGTTCGCCGATCGGTGCTTTCCTGTGGGTATATCCCACATTGGAGCCATCACCCCACACCGCGATGTCGGGAAGATTACGATGCAACACGGCCTTCTTCGCCGGCCATTTCAACACTTCTGGTTGCTTATGATATAATTTGTAGTTGGCGTAAAAATTTATAAAGGAGAGCGATGCAACCGTTTCTTCAGTACCAGTGATAAAGCTTCTTATTTTAGCGAACTCCCACTCAGGTACAAATTCATCGCTATCGAGAAGGAGACACCAATCACCGCTACAGAGTTTTCGGGCGTCGTTCTTAAATTTTGAATGCCACGTTTTTGGATCAGATGTATCCCAGTAGTTACGATATATCTTGATCTTTGTGTGGAGTCCCTTAATTGCATCATATGTTCCATCAGTCGAGTAACCTTCATTCACTATTATCTCGTCCGCTAAAGGAAGATGGTGCTTGAGCATGTCCACAATATGAAAATCAAACCTAATACCGTTTCGTATGGAAGTGTAGATAGAAAGTTTCATGTCGTTTTCAAATCTTTCTATGAGAGGTAACACTAACTGCCAACGAACTCCGAAATCCCTTGGTCATTGAGTGAGCACGTGCTATTCCGTAGACTAGATATAAAACAAAAAGTTGCGGAATAACTTTCAGCTGTTCTGTCTTAGTGGCCGTGCGAATCGCTAACGTAATAGCAGGGGTAATTAAAATAAATATACTCGCCCCTAAAAGTTCGAAGGTGCGATTCTGGAACGCGAAAACACAGCTAATCAGGACAAAAAATAAACCAAAGGTAACGTATATTGGGTATCCCACACTAGGTAATTCGGTAACACGAAGGCCATGGGAAATAATTCCCTTCAGCGTACCCATACCGCGCCACACCTCTTTGCGCCAAAATGTCTTCAGATCCGGAGCTTCACCCCAGTGGATAGCCTCCATATCGGGATTCCTCACGATCTTTCCTTGTCCGTTGAGCCGATAGCACAAATCTACGTCCTCCGCAGTCACCAGGACGTCGTTAAAACCACCAATTGCATCAAACGCCGTCCTGCGAACAATCAAATTCATCGACGGCAGCCAAGTTACTCCTCGATCTGACGCGTAGTTTCGCGCACCGCACTGGTGAATCCCCCAGGCCTCCTGCACCCATGTGGACGGTGACGGCGGCCGTGGAAAGCAGCCACTCGAAACGACTGATTTATCATGAAAAGAAAGTAACCCTTTTTCCAACCAATGAGACCCGATTTCGACATCCGAGTCCACAAAACCAAGGTAATTACCCCGCGCAATTCGCGCGCCAGCATTACGCAGCGCACCCACAGTAGCCCCGGGCACAACATGGAGGAAAACACCTAGGCTCCTTACAATTTGCTGAGTTCGGTCTGTAGAACCGTTATCAACCACAATAATTTCGTATTTGCCAGCCGGAAGGTTCTGATTGAGGATTGAGGTTAAACACCTTGCAATGTATTTTTCTCCATTCAAAACCGGAATAATAAGGGAGACAAACAATGGATCCACAGTTCAATTTCAATTATGAGGAGTGTGGATCAGCTCACTGGGTCAGCGTTTGATAAACATCCGAGATACGCTCAACGTACCTTCTCCAACTGTAATCTTTCACAATCGCCGCATGTGCTTGTTCCGCCACTTTCATGTACAAGTTTGGGTTCCGAAGCAATTCATATATTCGGCCTGCATATCCGTCAGCATCTTCCGAATCGATGAGATAGCCAGTTTTGCCATTGACGAGGAGCTCCGGTACTCCAGCTGTCGGGGCGGCAAAAACAGGCACACCTGAAGCTTGGGCCTCTAAGATGGACATGGGCAATCCCTCCGCAGTGGAAGGTAGAACGAAAAAATCCGCAGCTCGGAGTAAGTCAGGGATATCATTCCTCTGACCCAAGAACTTGACCTGCTCAACGAGTGACAGTTCCTGCACCATCCTTTGCAGACGTAATGTATATTCGCCTCCCCCTCCTCTTTCCACACCGGCAAACCACAGCTCCGCAGTTACACCTCTTCTCTTAAGCGTCGCCGCTGCTCGAAGCGCAGTGGCATGACCTTTGTGTGCTGCCATGTTGGCCACCATTAGAACGAGTGGAAGACGGGAAGACGCTCCAACTCTAGCTTTAGCTGCAAACTTGTCTCCCGGACAAAACCGTTGCGTGTCTACCGCATTAGGAATTGGTATGATCCTCTGCGTATTCTGCCTTTCCTTAGGAAGAACACTACGGACATATTCGGCAAGGAATCTCGCGCAAGTAATGATGACGTTCGGAGGCCTCCGTAAAGCCCATTCCAATCCTGCTTTGTCCTCCTCAATGTGTACATGCACTACGGTTTTCAATCCGGCAGTTCTAAGACCCAAAGACAAGGCAGAATAATAAACTGGAGAATGAACGTGAACGATTCCGGGTATGCCAGAGCACAGCAAAGCCGCGATCCTTAGATTACATACGACCGATTGTAGTCTGGATGCGGTGAGCGCTTTTTCAGCTCTATACAAGCGCCACGGTATGCCTAGTTCCGTTGCCCTGCCCGCAGCCGCTCCCTCCCCGGGCAGCCACGTAATCACTCTTTTATTCTGCTCGCGCATGGCTGCAGCTAATTGCAGCGCGATAATGCCAGCCCCGCCAAGTTCCCGAGAGACTAACATCTGATGAATGTAGCTCATTTACTATTCCTAGGAATGAACAACACGGTTTTTGATCGCTGTACAATCTTTATCGAAACCATCGTAGTAACTTAGCGATCACGGGCTCAATAGGCGCAAATTGATCAAACCTAACACCGGCTTTACGAGCTCCGCTACACATTTTCGTCAGAGTAGCCCGGGCCGAAATATACTATAGGCTTCGCGGTCTTTTAGGGCATCACCACTCGTCAACAATGCTGTAGCTGTACAGTATTATTGATTTCGACTATCCGAAAGTTTCCAGGCGCCTGCCGAAACCGTTCAAGAACAACATCACGCAGAACGTCACGATTCCCGTCAACCGCCAAACCCACAATTTTGCCCTCCTGGCAGCTGAGTAAATCCACGAGAAGAAATCACACTCTCGTAAAAAAGTTCCCATTGAATGCGGATATTAGAGCCTGCGGCCGGATGCGGTTTCCTTCCCCCACGCAAATGGAGCCTGCTAATCCGAGCCCATAGACCAAAAACAAGGATTCGTCGTCAGGCTTCCAGAGTCAATAAATGTTCGATGCCACAACTCTAGCATCAGCAGATTCCAAAGCCTCAGGCCGTGATTGCAATGAGCGCCATGTTCATACAAAAGTCTAATAACTTCCTCATGCTTGAAATATTCCCGTTGGGAAGCACGAGCAGACAATAAAAGGTCGTGTGTCATCTCACGCAGGTCCTCACGAAACCACTTATCAACCGGAACGCTGAAACCCATTTTTGGTCGGTCAAGAAGGGCATCAGGGATGCGTCCGCGGAGGGAGGATTTTAAAATTCGTTTCTTTTGCCCCCAAAATTGTTTAAATTGCACGGGCAAAGTGGCAACAAATTCCATTAGCACGTGATCAAGGAACGGAGACCGCGCTTCTAAAGAATGGCTCATTGTGGCGCGATCCATCTTCACTAATAAGTCATCGGCCAAGTACAACTTTATATCGGTGTCAAGCGTAGTATCGAGCCAGTCTTTTGTGTCGCTTTGTGTAAACGCAGACGAAAATAAATCATCTGGCTGACTTCCTTTGAGCGCTTCTTCAAACGCGGAAGTGTACAGTTGCCGACGCGCCTCAGGTCCAAAGCGCTCGGTCCATTGAGCATATCGACGGCAAGGTGACAGGGCCAGCACCTCGGCTAAACGTGCTATTTTCCGGACCGAGCCACTACTTTTACAATCGGCCGGCAAACGCCTAGTCAGATCGGCGAACCATCGTCTGGCCATCAATGGTATCACTTCTCCACGGTGTATTAGGCGATCCATTTTGTACCAATCATAGCCGGCAAAGGTCTCGTCGGCCCCGTCACCATTAAGAACCACTGTAACGTGGGAGCGGGTTACTTCAGAAATTGCATATGTGGGTAGTGCGGATGAGTCGCCGAAAGGCTCATCATAGTACCACACAAGGCGGGAGATAATATCTTGAACGGGCGCCTCGACTAGTAATTCGGTGTGATTGGTGCCATACAGCTCGGCAACCTGACGGGCGAATGGAAGCTCATCGAATCCTTCGGAGCCGAAACCTACGGAAAAGGTGCGCACCGGACGATCCATCGCCCGTGCCATTTGTAACACCACAGCGCTAGAGTCGACACCGCCGCTCAGAAAAGCGCCAAGCGGAACATCGCTGACCAATCTTAGTCGAACCGCCTCAGCGAGGCGACAGTCGAGCTCGGCGATCGCGTCCCTCATGGAGATTTTTCGTTTAGGGGTGTAGCGAAGCTTCCAATATCGTTCGATCTCGACGTTACCGTTTTTCAGTTCCAACCAATGTGCGGCGGGCAGCTTTTTGATGCCGATAAAGGCCGATCGTGGTCCAGGCATGTATCCGAGCGCAAGAAATTGATCGATCGCGATCGGGTCAGGTTTCCGAGGAACTGCAGGATCCGTAATCAGCGCCTTTAATTCGGAACCAAACAGAAACCGGTCCTTACCAAAAAAATAAAAGAATGGCTTTTTGCCTACTCGGTCGCGCGCGCAAAACAGCGTCCGGGTCCTAGCGTCCCAGATACCGAAGGCGAACATGCCGCGTAGCCGCTCTAAACAATCGCGGCCGTACTCCTCATAAGCGTGGACAATCACTTCCGTGTCGCTATGAGTGCGAAAGATATGTCCCTGTCCTTCAAGCTCATTCCGCAGTTCCCCAAAGTTGTAAATTTCGCCATTAAACGTAATCCAGACCGAGCCGTCTTCATTACACATCGGCTGATTTGCCGATGTGCTCAAATCTATAATTGCAAGTCTCCTATGGGCCAGTCCAACATTTTGCTCCGTCCATATTCCCTCGCCGTCTGGACCTCGATGGGCAATTACAGAAGCCATCGCGTGAAGCTCCTGCTGGGTCACTTTTCTCTCTGTATCAAAATAAATCTTACCCGCGATGCCGCACATACTCCGTTTACCTGCTTACATTGACAGCCGAAAACGACGTCGCGACGCGTCGCGACAGCTCCAAACTCTCTCGTAGAGAGCCTCGACCTGTCGCAGGCGATTATCAAACGAGAATTCCTGCTCGACCCGTTCTCGGCTCGCCTGAGCCATTTTTTGCCGCAGGGCTCGATTAACGGCGATCGCATTGAGGGCGTCAGCAAGCCCCTTCGCGTCTCCTTGCGGCAACACATAGCCGGTCGCCCCATCAACCACCAGCTCCTTGGCACCGGCAACGTCTGTCGTTACTGTGGGGACACCCATTGCCATTGCCTCCAGTATGCTGTTTGGCAAGCCCTCTCGACGCGAACTCAACAGAAATAAATCGAACGCTGCATAGACCGGGAGAAGATCCGAGCGATATCCGGGAAAATACGTCTGGCTCCCGATCTGAAGATCCACGGCCAATCGTTTGAGCTTCTCAAGATAAGCGGTATCCTTACCTTCGCCAACGAGAACGAATTGCGCCTTCGGACTGTTTCTAGCTAGCAAAGCTGCAGCTCTCAGCCAGGTTTCCAAATCTTTCTCCGGCATAATGCGGCCGACATAACCTACAACCGGAAACGCTTGACCGAGTTTCAGTTCATCACGAATAGAGCCCGTAGCCGCCGCGCGCGCCCAGGCTTGGGTATCGATTCCATTATGGATAGCCGAAATCAAATTTGATGGAATGCCAGCTTGGAGCATCTCTTCTTTTGTCGCATGAGATACTGCAATCAGACTATCAAAGCGCCGCATCAACCGGAGATCGAGGTAACGGTATATCTCTCCGCGGATACCGATCATTACCCATGCGTGAGCGGTGGACAGCAACTTAACTGGGCGGCGAACGTAATGGCGCAGCAGAAATGCAAACAGATCGGTTTTATAATCATGCGAATGAATGAGATTGATGTCGTGTCGAATGATAATGTTTTTTAGCATCGACAGGACCCGCAGATCGAATTTGCCGCGTTCTTCGATCTCATAAAACGTTAGCCCTTTGGCGCGCGCTTTTTCGCCTATACTGAATTGACGATCTCGCGCATCACGTATATACGAGATCACGACTTCCACCCGCGATCGATCGTGTCGCTCGGCCGACAACAGAATAGTTTTGTCCGGGCCGCCACCCCATTTGTAGGTATTGCGCAGCTCGAGCAGCCTAACCTTAGCCATCCTGCACCTGTGAGAGATTTAGTCGCTTGTATATCATTGAGCCAAAGGATCGCGCCGCACCAGCTAATCCGCCCAAGGCTAGTGTAATCTTTTGCCCTGCGCGGTGCAGTTCGGAGAATTGTGCCGTGAAAGAGGCGGGCTTACCGAAGTCAAGACCCGTTGTATCCACTGGAGCGTATTCCTCCGGATTTGAGACGAAATAGGCGTGGACATGGGCATTATTCATCAATAACGCCACCGGTCTAGTGAGGGCACAAGTCGGAAAACTCCGCAGATCACGAATACAGCTTTCAAAGAAAGTTTCCGCTCTGTGTTTGAAGCTTCTCCGTGCCGCCTCCGACGCATATTTTCCTGCCAGATCAAACACAACACTCTTCCTGATATCTTGCGCTGGCCATGTCTCCGTAGGAATGTCTACTTTGTGCAGCACTGTTGCATAAGGCACCTCGTGTTTTAGCATCCAATCGGCATAATGTAGCAGGCTTACTTGGGCATAGTGGTACATAAAATCTATTTGCTTCGCATCGATTTTAATATCGAGGTACTTGCCTAGCGATTGAAGAAACACGAGGTAGGACCACCGATGCTCCGGATCATCAAGGTTTCTCTTTCGGATATCATCACTAGGATGGATACAACGGCGAATCAATTCTTCCGCTTTATCGAGATATTGTACCTCATCAGTCAGAAGATAGCCGTCGAGTAATGCATTGATCGAGTTGCCTGCACCTCGTCCGGGACCGTGGTAGTCTCGACTAGCGGTTGAACTTGCAAGTCCTGTTGAGCGGCGGTCGACAAATCCTAGGCTGTACAGCGAGCTATTGTCCATGTTGAGAACCCAATCGGCAAGGCCGATCACTGTTTCACGCGCCGTTTCGTCGCCTCTTAAGTAATAGTATTGCAGCAATCCAGTCGTGTAATTGTGTTCGTTGCTTGGACCTCCGCCATACGAGCGCTTACGATTCAGATTTGTCTTTGAGTAGGTCCGGTGAGTCGCCGTACCTGCGTCAAGGTAATGATCCGTGTGCCAGAAAAGACCGCCGTTATAAGCCGGACGATCTTTGTCAGTGTGATAGACGTCGATATCGATAACATGCCTAGCGAGGTCTAATGCGAGTTCGAACCATCGATTGTCTCCTCCACGAAGATATTGGGTCAGCGCTCCATAAATCACGTCGTATTGATTATTATAGTGTGCAACCAGCGGGTCGCCAGTGTGTCCTACTGCTTCATGATCGGCGTAAAAATCACCAAAATTGCGCCACCCATATTCGTCGATGATTTCGCGTCGCGCAAAAAAAGAATTCGGACCCTCGATCGTCGTATTGATCAACTCCAGATACTCGATGTTTTCATCTTGCGAACGAGGACTTAGGTGACTAATGGCTCTGGAGTCTGAATACCATTCGGGAGTTGCCCGAGGCACCAGCCGGTCGTGCACCCAGCTCAAATCAGGTTCTTCTCCTGCGCCACAAAACTGTAGGTAGAGCGTATGCGTCTTCTGCTCTCCGCCTTGTAGTTCGAATACGTCGTTGTACTGGCGAGGAAACAGTCGGAGAGTCATGCCGTTTTTATCGGCTTCAATGCCCTTGGGGAAATTCTGCCAGAACTTGTCGATCGCGCCAGCAATGCCACCATTTTTTGCTTTTATGCTAACAACCGGCAATGCCCTCAGCCCCTGTTCTACTGACCTACCACCTACCTTGACCCGATAACCACGAAACGAGTGCATCACTTTTCCAAAGCGGTTCACGTGATTGGTGCTGCGCCAGTTTTCGCCTCCGCTCGAGTCCTGGTAAATCTCTACAGAATCGCCGTTATGCACTCCGCATTGCTGAAACGGCTGAGTCGTCCAAGTGATCAAGTGCTCGGTGTCGGTCTGCTCTCGCAACGGCACGTGCAACGAGAAATCCTTAAAGTTGATGGATCCCACGTCGCCGAGATCCCATAATCCCCCGCGGTGGCGCGCGGCTCTTGCATTGTGCAACGTCATGCTCGCCTGAATAAGTTTGTTCCCCGCGTAGAAATGCAGACGCGTAGCGAAACGAGCCATAGAACAACGCGAAGGTCCCTTTAACTCACCTCGAATTCGAACCGTCGCCCGCAATGCGCCCGCGGCTTTTACATTGATTTCCTCGATATAAGGAACGTATTGCTGCTCTCGATCATTGGTGAGCCAAAATGAGCTCCCCTGTTGACCTAAGAGGTCCTTCCCATTTACTACGACGCGATCGAATGGTTTGCAGATGCGTCTGTTGAGAAAAAAAACTGCTGCTCCAGTATCGATAATCAGATGCTCGGAAGTCTCTGAAACAGAAAGAGTCCGTTCCTGAACTGTAGATCGAGAGGCCTTAGAATATCGCAGCTGATAACTTGCGTTTGTGTTCGCATTAACCGTAGCAGCAAAATCCAAGAGGACCCATTTAAAACTGCCATCGGGCCATCGCGCCAGAGGCTGCGCTTGTATGGGGCATTCTCTGCCAGCCAGATTGAATAAGCTTAATGACGAACTATCGCGAATTAGACCCTGTGGGAACGGAATACCAAAACTCACCGGCTCGTTTTTTCGGCTTCGACCTCCTGTTTCCTGAACCAGAAGTGTGACTATAGGATCTTCCATATTCTTCGGATTACGGATCTCTGTGCAGCTCTCACAGGACTCGTCAACAATATGCTGGGCTTTATACTTCATGACCATTATAAAAATCGGCAATGCGCGTGTCCCAGCCTTCGCGACCATCTCTCTGATGAACAGTGACTGCTTCGGATGATGAATCCTTAAAAAACAGCGCTTTGAATATCTGGCCAACGCAAGCCTCAGGCGTAACGCCCATGGTTTTCAGGTGAACTTCGGGTGACTCCGGCGGCTCGTAATCGCTGTCGATCGCGGTAAAGTTCTTTAGCTCCCCGCGCCGCGCTCTCGCGTAAAGTCCTTTAACATCACGGCGCTCGCATTCCTCGAGCGGAGTATCGACGAATACTTCAATAAACTCACTACTTTCGAACAGACTCCGAGCTAGTTGCCGTTCCGCCCGAAACGGCGATATAAATGCGATGATCACGATCAGCCCCGCATCCACCAGGAGTTTTGACACTTCCGCGACACGGCGAATGTTTTCAACGCGATCCGCTTCCGTGAACCCCAAATCACGGTTCAGCCCATGGCGAACGTTATCGCCGTCAAGAATATACGTGTGTCTGCCGTCGACGTGTAAACGCTTTTCCAAGAGATTAGCGATTGTTGATTTGCCGGAGCCCGATAGCCCGGTCAACCACACACAGCGTGGCTCCTGATGTTTAATCGCCGCACGGGCGGTCTTCGTGACTTCAAGCGCCTGCCAATGGACATTCGCCGAGCGCCACAGGGCAAAATGAATAATGCCTGCACCGACGGTTTCGTTCGTCAACTTATCGATTAGTATAAAAGCACCCAAGCGCTTGTTATCGCGATATGGCGCAAAGGCGACTGGGCGATCGAAGCTCACGTTGACGGTTGCGATTTCGTTTAGCGCGATCGTTTTGGCCGCGAGATGTGCACCTGTATTAACGTCAAGGCGGTATTTGATATGCATCACAGTCGATCCCGTAGTCTTTGTATGAATAAACGCCGCATAAGGGCGCCCGGGTAGCAAAGCGTGCTCGCTCATCCAAAGAAGAGCCGCTTCGAATTGGTCAGCCGACTCGACCGGATGTGATGCGTCTGCAATCACGTCTCCCCGGCTCACATCCACATCGTCTTCAAGCACCAATGTAACCGATTGTCCGGCCACTGCTTTGTCCTGCGGACTGCCCCAAACCACGATTTCCTTGATTCGACTGGAAACACCCGTGGGGCTCACGCGCACGGCGTCGCCAGGTTTTACGGAACCCGCCGCGATTCGCCCGGAAAATCCCCGGAAGGCGTGATTAGGTCGGTTCACCCATTGCACAGGCATTACGAACGGCTGAACGAGAGTCTCTTCTTCCGTCGGTGCGCTCTCAAGCCATTGCAAAAGTGTCGGTCCCTGATACCAGGCCATCTCCGTATGCGCTGGATCAACGACGTTTTGTCCCTCGAGCGCCGAGAGCGGGATGGCCGTGGTCGTCTCGAAGTCAAGATCCTGGGCGAAGCGCCGGTACGTCAGCTCAATTTCATCGAAAACCTGTTGCGACCAGCCGACCAGATCCATTTTGTTAATTGCGAGGGCTACATGGCGAATGCCCATTAGCGCAACAATGCGGCTGTGACGTCTGGTCTGAGTGAGTACTCCTTTACGCGCATCGATCAGTAGCACGGCGGCGTGAGCTGTTGATGCGCCGGTTGCCATGTTACGGGTATATTGCTCATGACCGGGAGTATCAGCGACGATGAACCGGCGCTTCGGCGTGGTGAAGAAACGATAAGCGACATCGATTGTGATGCCCTGCTCTCTTTCGGCCTGTAAGCCGTCAACTAACAGCGCAAAGTCGAGGCCTTCTCCCTGGGTACCAAATTTTTTCGAGTCCGCCTCAAGCGCCTCTAATTGATCTTCATAAATGAGCTTCGTCTCGTAAAGCAGCCGGCCGATCAAGGTTGATTTACCGTCGTCCACGCTGCCACAGGTAATGAAACGCAACGTATCCATCAAAAATAGCCTTCCTGTTTCTTGCGCTCCATAGAACCCATGCCATCGTGGTCTATGATGCGGCCCTGCCGTTCAGAGGTGGTCGTTTCAAGCGTCTCGGCCACAATATGATCGAGAGTCGTCGCGTTGCTTTCAATACCCGCGGTCAGCGGATAACAGCCAAGGGTACGAAATCTAATCATACGCATCTGCGGCTTTTCGCCTGGTTCCAGCGGCAGTCGCTCATCGTCAACCATGATCCATTTGCCGAAACGTTTGACCACGGGACGCTGGGCAGCAAAATACAGAGGCACGACCGGGATGTCTTCTTGACGGATATAGGTCCAGATATCGGCCTCAGTCCAATTGGAAAGCGGAAAGACTCGGATCGTTTCGCCTGAATTAATGCGGGGGTTGTAAAGATTCCACAACTCGGGACGCTGTGCTTTCGGATCCCAACGATGGCCAGGCGCTCGAAAGGAAAAAATACGCTCCTTCGCACGCGATTTCTCCTCGTCCCGTCTCGCGCCGCCGAAAGCGACATCGAATCCATGCAGATCGAGTGCTTGCTTCAGTGCTTCGGTTTTCATGACGTCGGTGTGATACGCCGAACCATGCGTGATTGGCCCCACTCCTTCTGCAATGCCTCGTGGATTTGTGTACGTGACCAAATCAAAACCAACTTCTCGGGCCGTGCGGTTGCGGAACGCGATCATCTCCTTAAATTTCCATCCAGTGTCGATGTGCATCAGCGGGAACGGAATGCGCCCCGGATAAAATGCTTTTTGCGCTAAACGCAACATCACCGAGGAATCTTTGCCGATCGAGTACAGCATAACGGGACTCACTGCCGTGGCCGCGACTTCGCGGATAATTTCGATTGACTCAGCTTCTAATTCTGAATGCGTGATAGAATTCATTTCGGTGAGTAGCTAATGTTACGGAGGCTCGCTGCTGTTCGGTGAGATCAGTTTTCCTACCGCGATCCAAAGCAACTCGTCCACATAAACGAGAGGGACCGGCGGACGTTATATTCTAATTGCGTTTTGTCGCTGCCCGAAGTACAGATAGAGGAGGAGAACATCTATCATTATGACTGCAACGCAAAGGCTGTAGGCCACGGGCCCGCTCAGTAGATGTAGCGCCAGGAGGACTCTCGATAAACCAAAGCCAACAATCCAGGCATCGAAGCTCATGCAAATGCGTCTGAAGGTTTCTGCGGGCATCTGACGGATAACAAACATACCGAGGGAAACTCCAAAAATAACGCTGGGGAGAATCGAAATAAGAACTTGTATGCTGTTCGCGCTGTACAACCCCAGCCAATAGTAGGCGATTGCAGTCAGCGACGATTCCGCGACTCGGATAATCGCTAACGCCGCTCGGAATTCTTGTTTAATGTATCCCTGGTTATTGAACAGCAGCGCTAGAGGCGGACCGGAAATCGTGGTGAGGGAATAAAGTACGCCGACACCTGCACCGAACGGAACACCCAATAGGTGTTCAGACTGAATGGGTCGGCGCACGCCCCCAGCCTGCAAAAAGATTAAAGGTAAAATAACGGCATACGTAAATAGCTTGAGCCATTCCGGATGCGCGACGGATAACAGCTGGCTGCCTATTAAGACGCCGGAGCTTAATCCGATGAGAATAGGGACAACTCGCCTCCAAACCAGCGGTACGCTTTTTCTGCTGAGAAACAAAAGGTAGCAATTGAGCGCCACCTCTACTAATACAAGCGCGGGATTTAGAACCCGGTTGGAATAGAAAACTAAGGCAACGGGCACAGTGATAGACGAAAAACCATAGCCAAGCCCACCGTTGACTATTGCTGCAAGAAAAGTAATGGAAATTAAACTGATCAGTCCAATGTCGTTGAACATGTCGCCTCGCTTTGATCGCGTTTGACCTGGTCAAAACACATATATGAGTACCGAAGGTGCAACAGACGACTTAGCGGTCGTAGGGCGGCAACTGGCCCCTTGAATCGCAACCTAAGTATGTGGCTAGAACGGTCTCGCAGATCGACTCGCGTTCTTCAAACCACTCATCATTCGCATACTGGCTCCACTTTTTCTCCATTTCCGCTCGGACAATAAGCTTCTTAAGTGGCACGTAGTCATATTCTTCTAGACCCGCCGCCCTGAGCAGACGGGGTAACTCACGATCCGGCGTTTCGCAGAGCGATTCAAAGCATATGGAAGCGTGAGAGAATTGTCGGCCATATAGGTATGACAGCTTCCAAACATAATAAAAAAGATCGTATGGGTGATCTGCCGTGTCCGGATTGAGAAATGGAAAATGGAAACTTAGGTCACGTGCCCACGCGAGGAGATAGAAATGGTCGTGCGATTCAAAATCCGCGACCGTCCCGGTCTTTGCAAAACTTGCTGGGTTGACCAAAGTCGAACACCACTGATCACGTGGATGACGATAGACGTGAATTAGCCGTGCTTTGGGAAAGTTGTGTCGTAACCATGGCAAACGAAAATCGACCCGATTAAACTGAAGCACAGCAAGATTCGGCGCCGCATCAATTAGTCCTTGAATATAGGCAGCGAGATTTGGTTCCCAAAATGGCGCATCCATAAACAGATTGCGATCGATCCAGTGCTCTTGATACCACTGACCGATATGCTCAAGTCCGTCGTATTCACGCCAATAATCATCGACCCCGATATGGGTGTTATCAATCCGGTTGCCACGCAAGGCTGGGTCAAACCAGCGCCGTTCATTAAGCGGCTCATAATAGGCCGTGCAAACTGTGATATGGCGAAAGATATTCCATAGGAGCGTAGAGCCGCTGCGAAACCGCGCTGTAATGAAAACAGGACTTTTCTTTTGCTCTTCTGAATAGGGCACTCCCAAACCCAAATACGGTTGCGTATCGAGCACGGAAGCGTGCGCCAAAATAGCGGCGGCGTGATTGCTCGTTAAGCCCTTCATGGCATCATTGACAATGCGCCGCCCCTCGTCAGTACGAAGAGCTTTCTCGATAAAAGTAAACAACTTCCGACGCAATGAGTTCCGAAACACTTTCAAAAATCTGAATTGTGTCATGGAGCTATACGAATTCAGTTGCCGTCAATAGCGTTTGGGCCTCTATGTAAGGACTTCTGCAGGCATTTACCGACGTTGCTTTGGAAATTCCAATGAAGTGTTGGCTTCGTACCGGCGGACGGAGGTGGTCGTTAACAGAGGGTTTCAGCGATATTAGCTATTATTTGTCTTGTACGTTGAACAACCAAATCCCAGGAAAAATCAGCTTCCACTCGAAGCCGGCCCTGTTCACCCATCGCTTTCGCAGCCTGGATATTTTTCGCTAAAGCAACAACCGCATCAGTGATCGCCTGTGTGTTTTCACCGTCTACCCTTAATCCAGTAATGCCATCTTGGATCGCGTCCGCCGTTCCTCCGCTCAACCCACCAATCACGGGTTTGCCGGCGGCACCTGCCTCCAAAAATACGATACCGAAGCCTTCAATATCTTCATCAATCTGTCGGTTTGGCATAATAAAGAGGTCACACGCTGTATAATAGGCTGTCCGCTCAGAATCCGAAATCGAGCCTACAAACACCACATTATCTGTAATACCAAGCGTCCTGGCCAAGTCGCGCAGGTATTTCTCTTCCTCGCCGTTTCCGACGACTAAATAAGCCACATTGGGGACCTGCTGTTTGATCAGAGGCAACGATCGGATCACCATGTCCTGGCCCTTGCGACGCTGCAACCGCCCGACCGTGAGCAAGACAAAAGCATCCCCGAGACGGTGGCGTTTGCGAACAGTCAAGGTCGTACTCTCATCTGCGTAAAAACCAGAAGGATCTACACCAGGGTGAATTACATGAATCCGTTCGGAACTAACTCCGATGTCGATCAACAGCTGCTTTGTGTAATGAGAATTCGCAATGATGGCAGCCGCGCCGCGGTACAAAGCTGGAATCAACCAGGCAAGCTTACGAGATGTCAGTCTCATCTGAATCTCTTCACCATGGGCATAGAGCATATAGGGGACACCCGTGATACACCGTAGGCACCAAGCGATTAGTCCTTCCGGAAGAACTTTCATGCAATGAACCTGGGCTGCCTGGCATATGCGCTGACTGCTTCTTACATGGCGAAAGATTGCCAAATAGCGCCAAAGCGATGCCGCCTGGGTAGGATCCCAATCTTCCATCCGCATCCGTACGCGTTCAACCGTAAATGGCAACGCAGAGTCAAGTGTTTCGGTATTGCCATTCTCATCCGCGACAACCAAAACTTCCCCGGGGGCGAATCTTCTATAAGTTTCATACAACCACGTAATAGTCCCGCCGCAATTCGGAAGAAAGTGCTCTGAAAGAACTAGTGTACGCACGCGAGCAACGACGGTTCTAACGTGGTGCATTGTTAGAGCGTTTCTTCACAGTCGCAGGTACTCCGACGGCGAGATGTTGCGCAGGAACAGATGTGCGAACCACCGCGTTAGCGCCGATTACACAATCATCACCAATTTCTATTTCACCGATCAGTTTGGCCCCCGCGCCGATTAGTACTCTATTACCAATCCGTGGCGTCCCACCCGATCCCCCGCGATCCCCTAAAGTAACGCCGTGGTAAATAGTGCAATGCTCCCCTATTACGGCTCGAGAATGAATAATGATGCCGCCAAAATGATGGATACGCAGACCTTCGCCAATGTTTGCTTCTGCCGGGATTGAGATTCCCGTGACTGTCTCTATACACCGCTCAATGATAAAGCGTAACGGTTGTGTAGGGATGTTACGTTCGTGACACCACCGGAACAG
>Ga0070681_10000157_pt1 | contig 52119 bp, 43 predicted proteins | sample KBSC83BmetaG_FD_65650 | JGI IMG/M metagenome (GOLD analysis project Ga0070681, IMG submission 65650) | Corn rhizosphere microbial communities from Kellogg Biological Station, Michigan, USA - KBS C8-3B metaG | ecosystem: Host-associated > Plants > Roots > Rhizosphere | place: USA: Michigan...
TCGGATCACCCGACAGCGCGACCCAACGGAACGGTCCCTTGCCCGCGCAGAAGAGCGGGCGCACGTACTCGGGCACGAAGCCGGGGATGTCGAAGGCGTTATCGACGCCGTTGTCCTTCGCGACCGTCCGAATGTTGTTGCCGTAGTCGAAAGTGATCGCGCCCTGCTTTTGCATCGCGAGCATCGCCTCGACGTGACGGACGATCGACGCGTTGGCGCGCCGCACGTACTCGCGGGGGTCGGAGCGGCGCAGTCGCGCCGCGTCGTCGAGCGACAGTCCCGCCGGTACGTAGCCATTGAGCGTGTCGTGCGCGCTCGTTTGGTCGGTCAACACGTCGGGCGTCACGCCGCGCGCTACCAGCTCGGGAAGAATCTCTGCCGCGTTGCCCACGAGACCGACCGACAGCCGGCGCTTGGCGTCCGTCGCCTCACGAATCCACGCCAGCGCTTCGTCGAGACTATGTGTCTTGCGGTCGCAGTAACCTGTTTCGAGACGCTTATCGATGCGCGCCTCGTCGACGTCGATGCCGAGGATCGCGGCATCGTTCATCGTCGCGGCGAGCGGCTGCGCGCCGCCCATGCCGCCGAGTCCGGCCGTGAGGACGAAGCGACCGGCGAGCGTGCCGTTGAAGTGCGTGTGCGCCACGGCGCCGAACGTCTCGAACGTACCCTGCAGGATGCCCTGCGATCCGATGTAGATCCACGAGCCGGCGGTCATCTGGCCGTACATGATCAAGCCGGCGCGCTCGAGCTCGCGGAAGTAATCCCAGTTCGCCCAGCGTCCGACGAGGTTGCTGTTGGCGATGAGAACGCGCGGCGCCGACGCGTGCGTTCGGAACACGCCAACCGGCTTGCCGCTCTGCACGAGCAGCGTCTCGTCGCTTTCCAGCGCGCGCAGCGCGTCGACGATCGCGTCGAACGCTTCCCAGCTGCGCGCCGCGCGACCCGTCCCGCCGTACACGATCAGGTCTTCGGGACGTTCCGCTACCTCGGGATCGAGGTTGTTCATGAGCATGCGGAGCGCCGCCTCCTGCTGCCAACCCTTGCACGAGATCTTCGTCCCGCGCGGGGCGCGGATCACTCGCTGCCCGCGCTCCCGGCGCTCAGAGTCGGTACGCGTAGCGTCGGTGAACGTCGTATGCATCATCAACTCATCGCGGAAGAAGAGATCTCGCCGGCCTGAATCGCCGCGGCGAGCCGCTCGATGTCGTGGGACAACACGCGATCGCCCTCGAGCGGCGGTACCAGGCGGCGCACGTCGCCGTGCGCGCGCGCGACGCCGCGCCCCGGTTTGAGCGGCGCGCGGTAGTCGAGCCCCTGCGCGGCGCACATCAGCTCGATCGCCAGCACGTAGCGCACATTGCGCACGACGCGTCGCAGCTTCCACGCCGCGGTCATCGCCATCGGCACCACGTCCTCCTTGTTGCCGTCCGTGGGGATCGTGTCCACGCTCGCCGGGTGCGAGAGCACCTTGCACTCGCTGGCGAGCGATGCAGCCGTCACCTGCGCCATCATGAAACCGGAATTCACGCCGGCGTCGCGCGTGAGAAAGGGCGGCAGTCCCTGATTGAGATCCGGGTGCACGAGCCGATCGGTGCGCCGTTCGGAGATCGTGGCGAGGTTCGTGAGCGCGATGGCAAGGAAGTCGAGCGCCATCGCGACCGATTGCCCGTGAAAGTTCCCGCCGCTCAGCAATTCACCCGACTCGGAGAAGACGAGCGGGTTGTCGGTCGCGGCGTTGAGCTCGCGGCCGATCACCGCCGCGGCGAAGTCGATCGCGTCGAGCACCGGGCCGTGCACCTGCGGCATGCAGCGCAGCGCGTAGGCATCCTGCACTCGAGGGTCGTTGTGACGATGCGATTCGCGAATCTCGCTGTCGGTGAGCAATTCGCGGAGAAACGCGGCAGACGCGGCCTGACCGAGCTGCCCGCGCGCATCCTGGATGCGCGCATCGAAAGCGACGGGCGTCCCGAGCAACGCTTCGAGCGACATCGCGCCGGCGACGTGCGCCGTTCGCCAGAGCGTGTGCGCGTCGACGAGCGCCAGCGCGCCGATCGACGTATGGGCCTGCGTCCCGTTGATGAGTGTGAGTCCTTCCTTGCTCGCCAACGTGATCCGCTGAAGGCCGGCGCCGTTGAGCATCTCCGCGGCTGGCCCGCACCGGCCGTTGGACTGCAATGTCCCTTCGCCGATCACGGAGAGGGCGAGATGCGCCAGCGGCGCGAGATCACCACTCGCGCCTACGCTTCCTTGCTCGGGAATCTGCGGATAGAGACCGGCGTTCAGCATCTCGCACAGCAGGACCGCGAGATCGATGCGAGCGCCGGAGAAGCCTTTCGCGATCACGTTGGCGCGCAGGAGCATCATCGCGCGCACCTCGCGTTCCGGAAGCAGATCACCGACGCCGGCGGCGTGGCTGCGCACGAGGTTGACCTGCAATTCGGCGAGTCTGTCCGGCGGAATGGCGACGTCGGACAGCTTGCCGAACCCGGTCGTCACGCCGTAAGCGACGGCGCGGGACTCGACCAGCCGGTCGACGACCTTTCGCGCCGCTCCCGCCCGCGTCTTCGCCCACGGCGCCACCGAGACACGCGCCCGCGCGGCGGCGACGGCAGTCACCTGTTCCAACGTCAACGAATTCCCGTCGATCACGACTTCCATCGCCATGATCGAATGTCAAAGGGCCACTGCGACAATTCAAGGGAGCGCGGCGGCCCTGGCATCGCTATGGCAACGGTATTCTCGACAGCTCGGCGTTGCCGATGGCGCTCTGGTACGACCAGTCGAACACGACGTAGTCCGTCGCGACATACGCGACGCGCGCCGCGGCGAAGTGGACCCCGTCCGTTTTCTGCACGCGAAAGACATACGCGAAGCCCGGCACCGCTTGAATCGTCGACGACGAATAGCCCGTCGACGGCGCGCGATCGATCGAGCTCAAACCGGCCACCGGCGTGTTGCCGTACAACACCATCGTCGCCCCGGCGCGTGCCGGCTGGAACCAGAGCGTGCCGTCCGAGTGGCGGACGATCGTGAAGTCGAGGTCCGTCCGTGACGAAACACCGACCACGCCGAGCTTACGGCTCGCGTCGTCGAAAAAGAGGAAGCCGGAGCTGTCGGGCCGCGCGACGGTCGAGTAGACAAACGCGTTGCGCGCGTCGAAGCGCGGCGTATCGAGCCGCGCCTCGGTCCACACGCTCTCGTGTCCATCGTGCGTCACCGTGCTTGCCGCGAAGCAGCGGGAGGCGCCGTTGGTCAGATTTCCAACGAAGAACCCGTCCGACGCCGTCGTTCCCTCGAGCACCCAGGTTGCCGTGCACACACCGCGGCTGTCGTCGTACGTCGTCGAGTAGACGCGATAGTGGTCGAACGCTCCATGAAGCGCGTCGACGGCGCTCCCCGACCAGGCGAGCTGGATCGCGCCGTTCAACGACACGGAAGTGAAGCCGGTCGGCGCGGGCACGTTCGCGTTCAGGTCGATTGTGACAGTGTTCGACCGAGCGAGCTCATTCCCGTCGAGATCGACCGACGCCACGTAGTACTGCACGTCGGGCACGCCGGCGTCGTGGAAGGTGTTGGACGTCGTCGTCCCGCGGAGCTGCCAGTCCCCGCCCCCGACCCGCCCGTAGATGTTGAACGCGTTCGCGTTGTTGTTGCGCGGCACATCCCAACTGAGCAGCACGGCCAGCGGAGCATTCGCGTTGCCGCTCGGCGTGAGTTGGTACGTGAGGTTGGCGGGAGCGTCCGGATCGGTCAAGAGTCCGGCGATGTCCTCACACGCGGCCATCGGAACCAGCGCCGCCAGCAGCCAACGAGACAACCGCATAAGTGCTCCGGGTGGGGTGCGCCAACCAGAAATAGCAGACCCCGCACCGCATCCGGCGCAAAGCTAACTGATTGCCTGTTTGAGCTTTGCCGGAAGGAGCGTCTCGTCGGTGTCCCCCGGACTGGACAGCAATCTGCGATAAAAACAGCACACCGCGATTTGGGGTCAGACCCTTTTACATGAAACGCAAAAAGGGTCGAACCCTTCTCACGATCCGATCAGGGGAAGCCGGATCGCACCGTCGACCGGTTGTAATCGAACTTGATGTCCGGCTCCGCCTTCAACGAAATCGTGAACGTGAAGGCGAAGTTGCCGTTCGGGGACTGAGTGTACCCGAACAGAGCGCGCCAGTCGTGCAGGTCGCGTTGCAATTGCACGATCTGACTGGCGAACTGGTGGGTCTCGACGTCGTAGTTCGTCGTCCAATGCGCCGCCCACTTCGGGGTGAGATTGAACGCGATGTCGGCGTTGATCGACGTCGTCGGAGGAATGTTGTAGACCGGCCCTCCCGCCGTGGCCGACGTGACGGGCAGGTCGTTCGTCGGGAGGGCGCGCTGTTGCTGGATGCAGGCCTCGAGTAACAGAGCGTTCTGGCCGGCAACCTGTTGGCAGCGCGCCACCGGATCGAAATCGATCACGTTGCTGCCGGGCTTTGGCGGACGGGGGCTCGAGCGCGTGAAGCTGAACGACGCACGCCAGCCCTCCGTCGGCGGAACGATGAAGCGGTCGCCGGTTCGCATCGATCCGGCGATCGGTTGCGCCGCGATCAGAGCGAGCTGGCTCGAGTCGGGGCGCTGTCGAACTTGATCCGTGCCTGCCGCCGGCATCGCCTGCGCTTCAGGCACAGCGCGACCGAACAACCGCATCAGCGCCGCGAACGGATTCTGCTCGCGGCTGATGCGGAACGACGCCGAGATGTTGGTGAGGTACGGCTTGAACTCGGCGGTGTCGCTGAGCGTGCTGCCGAGGAAGAGCGAATACGTGCTCGAGAAGTCGAATCCCGGAAGCAGGTCGGAGCGCAACGAGTAGCCCCAGTTTTCCGAGGTAAAGCCGGCGGTGGACTTATGGCCCTTCGCGCGTTCGAAGTCGTAGGTGATGGGCGTGAAGTTGAGGCTGAGCAGATCGATCTTCTTCGCGTTGTCGGGATTCGAGTCGTTCTTCTGACGAAGCTTGGCCTGGAACAGCTGATTCAGGCCGAACGAGATGTTGCTTTGCTTCAGGCCCGTGAACGAGTTTGCGCGCGTCCGTCCGAGCGCGAGGAGATATTCGTCGCTCACCTCGGCGGCCGGCGCCCACGAGTATGCGATCGATGGCGTGATCGAATGGCGGATGGCGCTCCATGGACCAAAGCCGCGGAATCTCGCATAGAGCGTCGGCGTCGCACCGACGCCGAGCGAGATGCGTTTGGACTGACTGACGTACCGGCCATTCGTCCGCTCCGACGCAACCCAGAACGGTCCCGGCTCCACGTTCTGCAGGCTGATACTCGGCGAGAGATTGAACTTGTTGTGTCCGAGCGACGGCACCGTGAAGTCCGGCGTCCAATCGATCGCCGTCTGGTAGGTCGCGGCGAAGATGCGCGTCGCCGTCACCTGGCCCGTCTCGACGTCGACGATATTGAACTGCTGCGGGAAGTTCTGTCGCTGCTGGGTGACGTGGAACGTGTTGCGGAAGTCGCGGCCGAAGATCTGGAGCGGCAAGCCGATGTCCATCGACACGTTCGACGAGTTGCGCGTCGTCGACTGCGTGCTGTCGCGCTGTCCGGTGACGGGATCGACGCTGAAGACGAACGCGCCGGGCCCGGGCTGGTCCATGTGCAGCACGTCGTGCCGCGAGTACGAAAAGGTCGGCGTCCAGCTGAAGTGAGGGCCGAGCGAGATGGCCGTCGACGTCAGGCTGATCGTCGGCAAGCTCTGGTCGATCTGCTTCCGGCCGGGATACTGCGTGCGCGTCGCGCCAAGATTGAGCGAGGCCGGGCCGAGCTTGGTCTGATAGGAGACCTGGGACGCGATCGTCGCCAGCGCCGCGATCGGGTTGAACGTGTTCTGGCGCTGGAGCGTGGTATTCGTGACGAAGTTGATGTTGGTGTTGAGCCGGCTGTCCTTCGAGAACTCCTGTTGGTGGCCCCAGCTCACGGCGGTGTTCGTGCTGCCGTCGCGCTGCGTCGTATACGACGCGCCGACGCGTCCGGCCATGAAGCGGTTCACCCACTTGTAGTTGAAATCGCCGTTGAACCGCAGCCAGCCCGGATCGTTCACTGACGCGCCGGCGGCGCTGCGCCAATCGAGCCAGGTGGAAAAATCGTAGTAGTCGCTCAGCGCCCAGTAATAGCCGAAGTGCTCGACGTGGCGCCGGTAGGTTGGACTGTTGCGAACGATGTCGCCGAAGCCGAACATCGGTGGGAGAAGTCCGCTGTGGCGGCCGCTCCGCGTGTCGGTGAAGATGAACGGCAGCCAGAGGACGGGAATGTCCTTGATGTACAGAATCGCCGGCCGCGCGACGAGTGTGTTATTGCCGGTCCGCTTCGCCTCCTTGAATTCGAACCGATAATCCGGTATCGAGTCGTCGCAACTGGTCGCCGAACCGCCACGGGCGAACACGGTCGGTGACGCCGTTTTTCCCGTGTCGAGGATGACCCGCGCCAGCGCGACGTCCATGTACCACATCTGTCCGTTATTGACCGGGAGCTTCGCGCGCGTGATTCGGGCGGAGCGGTCCGCCAAATCGTAATCCACACGACCGACGCCCTTGATGTCGGCCTGCCCGCTACTCGGCGGCGGCGACAGCGTGTACTTGCCGCCGGTGACGACTTTCCGATCCGTTTCGGTGTAATAGATGCCGCTGTCACTTACTACGATCTGTGAATCACGATCGACGATGGCCCGCCGCTTGTTCGCCGCGAGGAGATCGAGCGCGTGCGTCTGCGCGTTGAAGAACGCGGTGTCTCCCTGATAGCGCGTGATGGTATACCCGGGCCGCGCCAGTAGGCGGGCCGTGATCGAGTCCGGCGTAGGCCAATGGACCTTGTTCGTCGTGTCCTTCGACGTGTCGCGCTTGACCGGCTGGAGCTGGCCCATTCCGGGTCTCCCCGGGAAGCCGGGGATGATCTGCGCTCCCAAAGGGAGCGCGAGCGCCGTGACCAAGGTCACGGCGCCGATCAATCGCCTCACGCCGCGGCTCCCGACTGCTCCGCCGCGAGGGCCGCGCGTCGCCGTTTGCGCCGGCGATCGATGACGAAGGCGGCCAGGACGCTCAACTCGTAGAGTCCGTACAGCGGCACCGCGAGTGCGATCGTCGTCCACACCAGGTCGCCGGGGGTCAGGAACGCGCCGGCGATGACGATCAGCACGATCGCGTGCCGTCGGTATTTCGCGAGGAACTGCGGCGTCACGAGTCCGAGCGCCGCGAGCGCGAACACCACGATCGGCAGCTCGAAGCTGAGACCGAAGGTGAGCACCATCGCGAACACGAATCCGAAGTACTCCTCGGCGGTGATGAGCGGAACCATGGACTCGGTCCCGAAGCCCATCAACCACGGAAGCGCCAGCGGGATGACGATCTTGAACGCGAGCGCCGCGCCCGCGATGAACAGGGCCGTTCCACTGAACAACACGCCGATCGCAACGCGCTTTTCGTGCTTGTGGAGCGCGGGCGCGAGGAACAGCCAGACCTGATAGAGAACGATCGGCGCCGCGAGCACGAGGCCGCAGGTCATCGCCGTGTTCAGCGAGATGCTGAACTTGTCGCTTGGATGCGTGAAGAAGAGATGGTGCTCGGGGAGCAGCGGGAGGATTGGGCCCGCGAGGATCTTCACGAGATCGAAGCGCAGCGTGACCCAGAAACCGACGCCGACGCAAATGACCACCGCGGCCAACGAATAGATGATTCGCCAGCGCAGCTCCTCGAGATGATCGAGGAACGGCATTTCTCCGTTCTGGGACTTCGGAATCCGCATCGGCTACAGCAGCCTCACTCCCTTGGCCTCAGTCGGTCGCTCGCAAGTTCCGCCTCGGGCGAGCTCGGATATTCCTTGATCACCCGATTGAACACGATCCGGGCCTCGGGTCGCTTGTTCGCGTCCCACAGAATCATCCCGTGCTTGTAGAGGCCCGTCGCTGCTTGCGGACTCTTCGGATACCGCGTCGAAACGAGCTGGTATACTGAGTCCGCGGCGGGGATGTTCCCAATGCCTTTATAAGCGTCACCGACGTAGACCTGCGCGAGCGGCACCTGGGAATAGTCGGGATGCGTTCGAATCAGCTCGTCGAATCCGTTGAGAGCGGTGCGATAGCTCCCGTTGCGCAGCTCCGTGACCGACGTGGTAAAAAGTGTTGCCGGTCCGGGGCCCGCGGGCGCGGCCTTGCTCGTGTCGCCTGCCGGAGCGGGCGTCGGCGAGCCGGTTGAAATTCCCTGCTCGCGAAGCGCCTCGAGCTGCGCGCGAGCCTCCGCCATTCCCCGCGTGGTTTGGCCGAGCAATGCCTGGATCTGCACGATCTGCTGGCCGACCGCGTCGAACTGACCAGCCGAAGTCGCCTGGAACGCGGCGAAGCGACCGTTGAGCGACCGAAGCGAGTCGGTAATCCGCTCGACGCTCGTTGCCAGCGACGCGATCTGCGCGCGGCGCGCGTCGTCCGAGCGCATCCGCGCCGTATCGCCGGTGGCGATCTGCGCCCGCGTGGCGCGAAGCTCATCCTGCAGCAAGCGGATATCACCCTTGGAGGCGAGACAGCCGCCAAGAAGAATCAATGTCAGCGAAGCCGCCCGGCGCGCGCGTGTCATGGCTTGCGGAGCGTCTGCGGACCGCTGGTGATGTCGAATTCCGCGCGCCGATTCTGTTGGTACGCGTTTTCGTCGGCGCCTTGAGCCATCGGTCGCTCCTCACCGTAACTGATCGTTTGCACACGCGCCTCGGCGATGCCGTGCTGCACGAGATACGCTTTCACCGAGGAGGCGCGGCGCTGGCCGAGCGCGAGGTTGTACTCGTCGGAGCCCCGCTCATCGGTGTGACCGGCGACGCGGATCATGACCGTCGGATTCGCCGTGAGAATCGGGACCTTCGCATCGAGGATCGCGCGGTCTTCCGGCCGCAGGTCTGATTGATCGTAATCGAAGTGCACCATAGCCGTCAGGGTCGTTCGGAGGGCGGCACCAGCGGCCGCGGCGTCACGCGCGGCAGCGGCCGCGGCAGCGGCACTGTCGGCGGCTCGACGGCGAGCGGCATCCTCGGCGGCGCGACGCGCGGCATCTTCCTGCGCGCGGCGCGCGCTGTCCGCGTTGGGGCCAGCAGCGGGCGCTACGGCGGGAGCCGGCTGGTCCGGCGCTTTCTTGTGGCAGGCGTCGATGAGGGTCGCGGACAGCAGGGCAGCCGTGAGTCCCGCAAACCGTCGCGTGGCATTCATGTCGAGCTCTCCGGGGAGGATGGAGTTGGTGGGGAGGAGGGAGAAGGAGGAGAGTATTAGAGAGTGCTAATGACTCGATTTCATTGCGTCAGCCGCGAGGACCAGGCGGCCAGACGCGAGCCGGCCGACGTCGTGAGCTGGCGCATGCGAAACGTTTCGGTGTCGAGAACCCAAAGCTGCCGCACGCCGGAGCGTGTCGATGTAAAGACAAGGTGCCGTGAATCGGGCGCCCATGACGGCTGTTCGTTCACACCTTCGCTGGTCAGTTGCTTGGGCGTGCCGCCGGTGGCGCGAATCGTTCGAATCTGGAAGTTGCGGCCGATCTGTTCCTGATACGCGATCAGCCGGCCGTCGGGGGACCAATCAGGATCCGAGCGGTAGTTCTTGTCGCTGAAATCGTATTCGGTGAGCAGCCGAGCGTCCGTTCCGTCGGCGTCCATAATATACAGTTCCGGCGCGCCGTTGCCGGCGTTGCCAACGTAGACAACGCGACGACCATCGGGGCTCGACGTGGGACTCGCATTCTCGGCACCACGGCCCGCGGTGAGCCGGCGAGGCGCATCGTTCCCTGACAGGCCGACGGCGTAGATGTCCGACCCGTTCTCTCCCGAACGCGCGTAGAGAATAGACGTACCATCCGCCGTGAAATTCGGCGTGATGTATTGGGTATTTCGGGGCGCGGTTGTGAGCGTGCGGGAGTTCGCCGTCGTCAGATCGAAGAGTACGATGCGCGACGCGACGTCACCGTACGTGCTGTAGGCGAGCATCGTCCCGGACGGATGCCACGCCGGGCTGATGCCATTCTCGTCAGTCGGGACGGTGATCTCCCCTGCCCCGTCGCTGTCTACGATGCGGATTGCCGCGGCCTTGCCACTTCCGCGGATATACGCGATGCGCGTGGCCGCGATGCCGCGTTGCCCCGTCATCCAGCGCGCGATCTCGTCGGACGCGCGATGGACGGCCAGCCGCCAGTCGCGCGTGAAACCCGCCGACGGCAGCGCGAAGTCGCCGACGTTCACGACCTGTCCCTTGGCGACGTCGTGGAGGGCGACGTGAATACCCGTCGGCATGGACGTCATCTGAACCACGGCCGCGGCGTTGAGCCGCTGGAAGATCGAGTAGTTGAGGCCCGACGCAGCGCCGCCCGTCCGCGCCGCGTCCGCGTCTCCGCCTTCGATCGGCAAGATGGTGAACCGGTCGCTGAAATCGAGGTCTCGCTGAACAATCGCGCGCAACGAGTCGCCGAACGCGCCGGTGACTGGAAGCACGGCGACGGAGATCTTGTCGCGCGTCGGATCGTAGTTGCCGATGAGCGTGATGCCTTTGAACGTCGTGTCCTGCGCGAGCACTTGGCGGCCCCCCCCCGTGCCGGCGGTGAACGCGAGAGCACCAATGAACGTGAAGGCCACGGCACGAAGAGCTTTCATTGCACTCATTACCTCATGATCGAGGGAGTGAACCGGAACCTCACGGGCAGGATGTCTTCGCGAAAGCCGGGTGGGAGCGCGCCGAATGCGTTGGCGTTGGCCGCGGCTTCGACAGCGCCATACGCTCGTTGGTCAAACGAGTAATTGCCCGAGCGAGTCACGAAGCGAATCGTCTCCGGATCCACGGTACCGTCGCGGCGAATCACGAAAGAGACCTCAGCCGTGAACCGCGCATTGGTCTGCCCGAAGAACTTGATGAGTTGCCGAACGATGTTGTCGCTGTACGCCGGATACGGAAACTCGACACCGGTGGTCACGACGTTGGCGATATCCGCGCCGCGGCCACCGGTCGCTCCTCCGCCGGCCGTTGGTGCGGGCTCAGCCGTTTTGGGGGGCGGAATGGGAGTGGGCGTTGCGGCGGTCGGAGCCTGCTTGGTCGCTTTGGGCGGGGTCTTCACCGGCGCCGGCGTTTTCTTCGGTGCGGGCTTGGGCGGAGTTGGCGCGGGCTTCTCGACCACAGGTTCGGGCTTCGGCTGCACGACGCCGATCGCTCGCTCCCCCGCCGGCGCGGCGATCAGTCGAACGCGATAGATCGGCGGACCAGGCGGCGGCGCTCCGGGCCGAAGCACGAAAAACGCAGCCACCAGCCCGCCGTGTAGCAGAACCGACAGCGCAAACCAGGCGCCGAGGCGCGGCTCCGCCACCGCACTCACCTACCGAATCACCTCTGTCTCCGTCACGAGACCTATGTCGCTCACGCCGGCCGCCTGGATGATCTGGAAGACCTGCACGATGACGCCGTACGGCACGTCCTTGTCCGCCCGGAGATACACGCCGTTCGCCGTTTCGTTCTTCGACATCGACGTGAAGAGCACGCGGAAATTCCCCACGCTCATCCCTTTCGTCGCGTCACCGACGAACACTTCGCCGCTGCGATTGACGGAAATGCTGAGCCCCGTCTTCGACTCGAGCGGCTTCGCCTGCGCGGTGGGCAGCGTGATGTCCAAACCGCCCTGCATCATCGGCGCCGTGATCATGAAGATCACGAGCAGCAGGAGCATCACGTCGATCAAGCTGACGACGTTGACGTCGGCATTCAGATCGAAGCGATGACGGCGGCGCCGGCCCGGCATCTCAGATCCGTCCTTCGCGCACGAGCAGCGCGACGATGGCGGTGGCGAATCGCTCGAGGCGCGCGTCGAAGCGGTTCAACCGGCTGGCGAAGATGTTGTAGCCGAAGGTGGCGGGAATCGCGACGGCGAGAGCGGCCGCCGTCGCCGTGAGCGCCTCGCCGACGCCCGGTGCGACCGCGGCGAGATTACCCGATCCTTTCGTGGCGATGCCGAGAAAGGCCTCGATCACGCCGAGCACCGTTCCGAGCAGTCCAATGAGCGGACTCACCGACCCGATCGTCGCGAGCCACGGGAGGAAGCGCCCCAATCGATCGCGTTCGTCGGAGGCTTCGGCATCGAGAATGAGGTGCAGCGTCTCGATCTGCGAGCCGCTCAACGTCGCGGCCGCGGGAGTGTCGCCGGTCGTCGTTAACGCGCGCTCGCGCAACTGCTGGCTCGCCACGCGGGCGTCGGCGACGAAGGCCACCGCACGCATGAACAACCGCGGCAATGCGCTTGGCTTCGCTCGTTTGGCGAGGACGCTCGCATGTTCGAGCGACGGGTCGCGATCGAATTCCTCCCAAAACTTGTCGGCGAGCTTTCGCGCGCGCGCGAGCGATCGCCACACACCGAACATGATCGCCCAACTGAGCAGCGACAGCAACGCGAGCACGACGAGCACGACTTGCGTCACGGTCGTGGCGTTGAGCACCAGGTCGAGCGGGCTCGTTGGAATGGCGCCGCGCGATACCTGCAGCAACATCGGGGGGGAGAGGATGGTCACGATGAACGTTGCGAGGCGTTGAGAGTGGGTGGGGGGACAGTGCCCGGCGGCGATCGACGCGCGGCGAACCAGGCGAACGTGTCGGCGAGTCCAGCCTCGAGGTCGATGCGAGGCCGCCAGCCCAACACCGATTTCGCTTTTTGGACGACGAGATACGATTCCATCTGCTCGCCGGCGCGCTTCGGCGCAAACTCGATGGGTGCCCTGCACCCGGCGGCGCGCCGCAGGGTTTCCGCGACATCGAGCACGGACGTCGGAACGCCCGTACCCACATTGAACGCGCGCGTGTCGAGACCGCCGACGGGAGGCAATTCCTGGGTCGCGGCGCGATACGTCGCGTCGACGACGTCTCGAACGTGGACGTAGTCGCGTGTCTGCATGCCATCGCCGAACACCGTCAGCGGACGGTCGGCGAGAATGCGCTGGCAAAAAATCGCGACGACCCCCGCTTCCCCGTGCGGATCCTGCCGCGGTCCGTAGACGTTGGCGTACCGTACGGTCGCCGTCTCGAGGGCGTGGATGCGCGCGTAATACGCGAGATACTGCTCGACGGCGAGCTTGGCGACGCCGTAGGGCGAATCCGGGTCCTTTGCGGTCGATTCATCGTGCGGAGGCCGCGACGTGTCACCGTACAGCGCGCCGCCGGTAGACGCAAAGACGACTCGCGGGCGCTTGCCGTTCGTCGTCCGAATGGCTTCGCACACATTGAGCACGCCGCCGATGTTGACGTCCGCGTCGAAGCGCGGATCCGCCACGCTGCGCCGCACATCCATCTGCGCCGCGAGATGCAGGATGACGTCGAATCCGCCGGCGGACGCGAGCCGCGCCGCGTCGGCCGAACGAATGTCGAGGTGGTGGAACCGAACCGCGGGCGAGAGGTTCTCACGCTTGCCGCTCGACAGGTCGTCGAGGACCTCCGTCGCCCAGCCTTCGGCAACGAAGCGATCGGCGAGGTTGGATCCGATGAAGCCGGCGCCGCCGGTGATGAGAGCTCGACCTTTCATTCGTTGTGTGAAGTGTCCTCCGGGTCCGCCGCGGGCGCCGTACCCGCGCCGCCGGCACGCTCCAGACCGAACAGGTAACGCGCCGTGTCGACGACACCCAGCCCCCGGCCGTTCGCCGCCGCCGCACGAAGACGAACAGTGGGGTCGTGCAGAAACTTGTTCATGAGGGTTCTGGAAAGCTCGGTGACGACCTCACGCTCGGTCGGACCGAGCTCGGCGAGCTTGCGCAGCGCGGACTCGAGCTCTTTGACGCGGACCGCGTCCATGCGCGCGCGCATCTCGGTCAACACCGGCACGGCCGCGAGGCCGGCGAGCCATTCCCAATACCGCTCCACCTCGCCGGCGATCAACTCTTCCGCCGTGGGCACCTCGGCACGCCGGCGCGCCAGGTTCGACGACACCACCGCCTGCAGATCGTCGAGGTTGTAGAGAAAGACTTTGTCCAGATCGCCGACCGCCGGATCGACGTCTCTGGGAAGCGCGATATCGAGGATGCACAGCGGACGATCGCCGCGCGCGTCGAGCGCCGGTCGAACATGGTCGGCGAAGACAATAGGCCGGGGTGACGCGGTCGAGCACACCATGACGTCGATTTCAGCGAGCGAGCGCCAACATTCCTCGTAGTGCATCGCGACCGCACCGTAGCGCGCCGCGAGCTGCTCGGCGCGCTCGAAGGTGCGGTTGGCGACGATCGACGTGCGAACGCCTTGCGACGCGAACGATTCGAGGGCCAGCTCCGCCATCTCGCCCGCGCCGAGCACCATCGCGCGCCGTCCCACCAGCGAACCGAAGATCTGTTTTGCCAGCTGCACCGCCGCCGAGCTGACCGACGCCGCGCCACGCGCCAGGGCCGTCTCGCTTCGCACGCGTCCGGCGACGAGCAATGACGATTGAAACAGGCGGTTCAAGACCGCGCCGGACTGTCCGCGGCACGTTTCCCATGCGTCGCGCACCTGGCCGTGAATCTGCGCTTCGCCCAGCACCATGGAATCGAGCCCGCTGGCGACACGGAACAGGTGCGCGACGGCGTCGCGATCCCGATGCACGTAACCGTACGACGACGCGTCTTCACCAAGACGCGCCGACAGCGCCGCCCACACGTGCGGCGCGACCTCTTGCTCGTCTTCGACGGCGTATATCTCGGTGCGGTTGCACGTCGACAGCAGAACGGCCTCGCGTGCGCCGGCAACCTCACGCAGCGCCTCGAGCACCGGACCGGCTTCGTTCGGTCGGAACGAGACGCGCTCGCGCACGTCGAGCGACGCGCCACGATGGTTGATTCCGACGACGGTCAGCGCCATTCGCCGAGCCTCTCGGAGAATCGGCCCGAACCGACGTCGGCCAGGAAGGTCGGCCCCACCAGTTGCTCCGAGGCCTCTCGCCAACGTCCTCGCTCGCCGCGATCGAGTAACGAGCGCCGCAACTCGAGCAACGCCGCGACGGCGCGTCCGTGACGCTCGTCGACGATGCGCGCGATCTCGTCGCGAATCCGCGTGGCCGCCGCGGGCACACCGCCGGCGCTGATCGCGACGACCAACTCGCCGTCACCGGCGCGATGCACCGCCGGAATCGTACATGTGCCGAGGTCGGGCGCGTCGACCACGTTGACAAGAAGCGCCTTCGCCCGCGCATCGGCGGCGATGCCGGCGTTGACGTCGGGCCGGTCCGTCGCCGCAACCACGAAGTTCACGGCCGCGAGCCGCGCCGCGTCGTACTCGGCGCGAGTCAGGGTGACGCGTGAATTCGCGCTCGCCAGTTCTTCGAGCTGCGGATCGATCGACGGCGCCACGACGTGGACGCGCGCCCCCGCCTCGACCAACGATCGGACTCTGCGCAGCGCGACCGAACCGCCGCCCACGACGAGCGCCGAGATCGACGAGCCTTCGAGCGTGACCGGGAACGCGCTCACAGGAACTGCCCCGCCGCTGGGCTCACGACGCGGAACGCGACGTACAGCACGAGTACCGCGCCGAAGGCGATGCTCGAGTACTTCGCGGCGCGCTGCGCCTGCCATCCGCGCGCGACGCGGCCACCGGCGATGCACGTCGCGGCGACCCACGCTCCGCCGCCCCAGAGGATCTGCAGCAGATTGAGCTGGTGATAGGCGACGGAGTACGTCGACGCGAGCACGACACCGAGCGTCAGACCGAGCCAACCGGCGATTGCCGCCAGATGGTTGACGCGATCGAGCGTCGCGAGCGGGGGGAAGAACCGGAAGATTGCGCCGAACCGGCGCGACTTGAGCTCGTGATGTTGGACGAGGTACATGATGCCCGCGGCCGCCGCCGTCGCGAACGCGGCGATACCGACGAAGCTCAAAGCGATGTGCGCGAAGAGCCAGACACCGCGGACACCGGGCGCGGACTGACCGGGACTCAGGCCGATCACGTTGGCGCAAATCGTCGGGATGGCCGCGAGCGGCGCCGCCACGAGCGTGAGGCTGACGTCGCGCGCGAGGGCTTCCACGACGAGGAGGGTGAGCGCCAGCGCCGCGCCGGCGAATGACAGCGCGGGCCCCAACCCCGTCATCGGAACGGAGCTCGATCGGAATGCGAAATCCATGAGCCCCACGGCGTGCGCCGTGACGCCGGCAGCCAAAAGGCCCAGGACGCCCCGTACAGGCGCCGCCACCGGGCGCGCGAACGGCACCGCGGCCAGAGCCGCGGCGCCGATGTAACACGAGATGGCGATGAAGTGGGCGATCGCGATCATGTCGGATCGCCCAAATCTACTGCAACGTCAGAGCTTAGGGCATCTTGGCCACGATGCGCGCGGCGCCGCCCTGCTCGATTTTCGGTTGGTCCTGGCTGAAGACGATCGCCGTCGCGCCGTACTCGGTGACGCGGAGCACTTGAGCCCGCGCGATCGAAATCTCCGGAAGTGCGAGATCGCGGCCTTCCGTCGGTTTCTGGCGCGGGAGGTAGAGCTCGATCTGGTCGCCCGCCGTGAGGCTGTCCCGGCGCGAGATGTCGATCACGACGTAGCGCTGAATGGTGCCAAGCACCGGCTCGCCGGCGACCCAGCGCACCATACCACGCATGCCGTTGGGAACGGCGTTCGGTCGGCCGGAGACGATCGCCGCCGACGTGTCGAGCGGGATCAAACGCTGGCCCTCGAGCATGTCGTCGAACATCCGCACGACGTGGCCAACTGCCGCTTCGCCCGGCTGCGCCGGACGGGGCACTTCGATCACGCCGGTGGGAATGACGATCTGGCCGAAGTCCGTCAGCATCGGTCCAAGACGATAGGTCAGGTAGAGCATGCGGCCGCTTGGGGCGTCCGGCGGCGCGATGAACACGCGGTCGTAAAGCCGCATACGAGAGCGATCGTGCGACGCGATGCCCGGCAACTCGGCGCTCTCCACGATGTAGCCGTGGCGCTTTGGGCCACCGTCGGCGTCCACCCACGGCGCCGCGACGTATTCGCCCGTCCGTACGACCGATGTCGGCTCCTGAACCGCATTGACGACGACGACGGAGTCGCGCGGCGCCGGTTTAGGCGCGACGGCTTGTGGCGCGACCGGAGCCGGTGCGGGCGTCGGCGCGGCCGCAGTCGGCGGCGCTTCGGCGATCACTTTCTCTTTCTCGCCGGGCAGCTTGAGTACTTCGCCGGGATAGATCCAGTGCGGATCTTCGATGATGGTCGTATTCAGCCGGTACACTTCCGGCCAGAGGAACGGATCGGCGAGATACAGCTTCGCGATGTCCCACAGCGTGTCGCCGCGCTTGACGGTGTGCGTCTTTGGCGCGGGCGACGATGCCTCCTGCGCTCGCGCGATAGTTGAGACGGTCGCGCTCAGCGCGAACGACAGGGCAAGTCCACCGCGCAACGACAACCGGCGGCTCGGACCGCGGACGGGCACGAGCATGGGATCCGCTCCAGGCGAGTTCGTGAAGTCCTACGTCAACGGGCGGGCCAACGGCGCCAGCCTCTGCGGGTTGACGACTCGCTGCATGCTCGGGAAACGATGGCTCGGCGATGGCCGGTCGGCGATGGGCGATGGGCGACTGCGAAACCTCTTCTTCGCGTGTCGCGTGTCACACATGTCAAGTTTTGTGACACGCGATCGCTTCGCCGAGCGGCCGGGCGCCGTCACCCCGATCGCCCATCGCCCATCGCCCATCGCCCATCGCCCATCGCCGGCTCCTAGAACGGCAGATCGTCGTCTTCGTCGCTCAGCGCGTTCGGAAAATCCTCGAAGTCCTCTGATCCACCGCCGGCTTTGGCTTTCTGCCCGGCCGCGGCGGGACGACGTGCACCGCCCTCGGCGCTGTCGAAGTCGGCGCCGCCACCGCCACCCCTGCTGCCGAGCATGATGAGCTCGCGCACATTGATCTCGGTGCTGTAGCGCGTCTGCCCGTCCTTGTCCTGCCACTGGCGGTATTCGATACGTCCTTCGACGAAGAGCTTATCGCCTTTCTTCACGTACTTCTCGACGATGTCGGCGAGCTGCGAGCTCTTCGTGTTCCACACGACGCAGCGATGCCATTCCGTCTTTTCCTGCTTCGACCCAGCCGCGTCGTTCCACGAACGGCTGGTGGCGAGCGAAAAGGTGGCGACACGATTGCCGCCCGTGGTGGATCGTACTTCGGGATCGTTCCCGAGATTTCCAATCAACGTCACTTTGTTCAGGCTACGGCTCACAAATTCCTCCTGGCGAGAGAGAGCGTTACCTCGCCGCACACGGTATGATCCAGTCCGTGTCGACGCGCAAGCGATTCAGCGCACGCCGACGTGTTGTGTTGCATCCTGCGACCTGCTCCCTGCCCGCCCCTGCTTCACACACCAGCCAAACTCAGCGTGCGCCGCAGCACGATCGCGTCTTCGACTGGCCGGCGGTAATACCGTCGACGACGCCCTACTTCCTCGAACCCTCGCGACGCATACAGCTCGCGCGCGCGTTGATTCGAGTCTCGAACTTCCAGAAACACGGCGGCGATGCCGCGCGCCGCGGCTTCTCCGAGTGCCGCGTCGAGCAACGCGCGCCCAACGCCCCGTCCCCGCTGATCCGGCGCCACCGCGATGTTCGCGATCTCGCCCTGGTCCGCGACGAACCAGGCCACAACATAACCGAGCACGCTTCCGGCGTCACTGCGCGCACACGCGAAGTACACCGACCCGCTGTCGAGCGCCTCGCGAAACGAGCGCAGCGACCACGGATCGCTGAACGCCGTGCGTTCGATCGAGGCGACCGACGCCAGATCGTGCACCCTCGCCGGGCCAATTGCGAACGTCATTGCGTCGGCAATGGTATGCCGTGCGCGGCTTCCCACCGAACCTGCGCCTCGGCCAACCGGCCGTACGCCGGCTCCCACGCGCTGACGTCGACGCGACCGCCGCGTTCGATGAGATGTCCGAGCTTGCCCGCGGCGCGAGCGCGCGGCCCCGCGCGCACGGCACCGACGACATCGGATGGCGTGACGATCGCCGCCCCGACCGAAGTCGCCAGCGATTCGAGCTGTTCGCCGGCGATCAGTCGCGCCGGTTCGAGCTCGACGATCGCTCGCGACTCATCGACGTCGTACAGCGCGACGTAGAACTCTCCCCGCAACGCGTCGAGCGCGGCGACGTACCGGCCCGGGGAAAGCTCGGCGCCGCCGACGAGCAGGGCGAGCGATGAGATCGCAAAGAGCGGCGTGTCGGTCGCCATGGCGACACCCTTCGCGATGCTCGCGGCGATGCGCAGGCTCGTGAAGCTTCCGGGACCGGCGCCACAGACGACGCGATCGAGCCGGGTGATCTCGACCCCGGCAGATTCCAGCGCCTCGGCCACGGCCGGCATCAGACGCTCGTGCAGCGCGTCGCGCATGACGGTCCGCCGCTCCGCGAGCACACGGTCGTTGTCCAGCACCGCGACGTCGCCATCGTACGTCGACGCGTCGATCACGAGCGTGATCATACGACGTGGCCGCCCGCGTACAGCAGACGCCGATCGGGCCGCTCGGGAAGATGCTGAAGACTGATCGGGACGTGCGAGTGCGGCAGCCGATTGCCCGCGTGCTCCGGCCACTCGATGAGCACGAGCGCTTCCTCCGACAGGATCTCGTCCCAACCGAGGTTCGTCAGCTCGTCGGGTGAGCGGAGGCGATACAGATCGAGATGATAGACCGGCGACCGCGGCGCGGCGTACTGGTGCACGAGCGTGAAGGTCGGGCTGGTCACGTCGTCGGTGACACCGTATCCACGGCAGATCGCCTTGGCCAGCGTCGTCTTTCCCGCGCCAAGCTCGCCGGTGATCGTGACGATGAGCGGCGGTTGCGCGATGTGGCCGAACCGTTCACCCCAGTCGGCGAGCTCCGTTTCGTCGAGCGCGAGATGTCCCTTGCCCGCGAGAGGCGGAATGATCGGTTCGTGCTCCATCCGTCATCGACCCCGGCCCGCGACGGCTGCACCCTGCTTGCCCGACGATGCGCGGCGCGCGCGCACCTCGAACAATTGATCGCGAAGCTGCGCCGCGAGCTCGAAATCCATCGCCGCCGCGGCCTCGCGCATCTGCTCGTCGAGCAATTTCTCGAGCGACTCCACCTCCATCACCGCATAGCCGCGCGCCGGCTCGGCGACTCGCTTCTCCTCGCGCTCCGTACGCGCGTCGGCGACGCGCGTGATGAAGCGAACCTGGTCGACGCTCTTGCTGACGGACACCGGGATGATCTGGTGCTCGCGGTTGAACGCCGTCTGCACCTCGCGGCGTCGCGCCGTCTCCTCGATGCACCGCTGCATCGAGCCGGTGATGCGATCGGCGTAGAAGATCGCGCGCCCGTGCACATGTCTCGCCGCGCGGCCGACCGTCTGGATGAGCGAACGGTCGCTGCGGAGGAAGCCCTCCTGATCGGCGTCGAGAATCGCGACGAGCGACACCTCCGGCAGATCGAGACCTTCGCGCAACAGGTTGATGCCGACGAGGACGTCGAACTCGCCGAGGCGCAGGCCGCGCACGATCTCCATTCGTTCGATCGCGTCGATGTCGGAGTGCATGTAGCGCACGCGCACACCGACCTGTTGCAGATAGTCGGTGAGATCCTCGGCCATGCGCTTGGTGAGCGTCGTGACGAGCACACGCTCGCCGCGGCGTTCGCGCACACGAATCTCGTTGAGCAGGTCGTCCACCTGCCCGCGCACGGGACGCACCTCGATCTCGGGGTCGATCAATCCCGTCGGACGGATGATCTGCTCGACGACGACGCCCTCCGACAGCCGCAGCTCGAGCTCAGCCGGCGTCGCCGAGACGAAGCAGGCACGCGGCGTGAGCGACAGGAACTCATCGAACATGAGCGGACGGTTGTCGAGCGCGCTCGGCAGACGGAAGCCGTACTCGACGAGCGTCAGCTTGCGCGCGCGGTCGCCGTTGAACATGCCGGCGATCTGCGGAAGGGTGACGTGCGACTCGTCGACGATGACGAGGAAATCCTCGGGGAAGTAGTCGAACAGACAGGCCGGTCGTTCGCCCGCCGACCGTCCGGAAAGATGACGCGAGTAGTTCTCGATGCCGGCGCACGTTCCGATCTCGAGCATCATCTCGACGTCGAAGTTCGTGCGCGATTCGAGCCGCTGCGCCTCGAGCAGCTTGTTCGCCGCGCGCAGCTCGGCGAGCCGCTCGGCCAGCTCGGCGCGAATGATCTTGACCGCGCGCTCGAGCGTCGGCCGCTCGGTCACGAAATGCTTCGCCGGATAGACCGCCGCGCGCTCGAGCGTGGCAATCGTTTCGCCGGTGAGCACGTTGATCTTCGAGATCCGCTCGATCTCGTTCCCCCACATCTCGACGCGGACGCCCTGTTCCTCGTAGGCCGGGAAGATCTCGACGGTGTCGCCGCGCACGCGAAATGTCCCGCGCTCGAAGGCCACGTCATTCCGGCTGTACTGAATCCGCACCAACGCGCGGAGAATGTCGTCGCGTTCGATGGTCTGCCCGGTCTCGAGCGTGACCATCTGCTCTTTGTAGGCAACGGGGTCGCCCAAGCCGTAGATCGCCGAGACGGTGGCGACGATCACGACATCGTCGCGCTCCATCAAGCTCGACGTGGCGCGCAGCCGCAGCCGGTCGATGTCTTCGTTGATCGACGCGTCCTTCTCGATGTACGTGTCGGTCGTCGGGACGTACGCTTCCGGCTGATAGTAGTCGTAGTACGAGATGAAGTACTCGACCGCGTTGTGCGGGAAAAAGCTCTTGAGCTCTCCGTAGAGCTGCGCGGCGAGCGTCTTGTTGTGCGAGAGGACGAGGGCCGGCCGGCCGTGATTCTTGATGACGTTGGCCATCGTCATCGTCTTGCCCGATCCGGTGACGCCGAGCAGCGTCTGAAACCGGTCTCCCCGCCCCAGGCCAGCCGTCAGTTCAGCGATCGCCTTGGGTTGATCGCCGGCTGGTTGGAAGGGTGCTTGGAGGTCGAACTGGGCGGCCATGGGTGGAATATAACGGGTTTTGTTCGGGTGCGGTTAAGCTACCGCTATCGGCTACTAGCTAAAGCTATCAGCAAAAAGGAACGCGGCAGCCTTTGGCTGCCGCGTGCAATACCGCCTCGCTGATGGCTTTAGCTATTAGCCGTCCAGCTGTTAGCTACTCGGTGAGTCGCTCCCGCCGCGCAACTTCGGTAATCCCTTTCACCTTCCTCGTCGCCCGCATGATCTTCTCGAGGTGGGCGAGGTTCTCGACCTCGACGAGCATCGAGCCGCTGGTCCGGCCGTCGGTACTGCGGAGGTCCATGCTCTTGATGTCGGTGCCCGTGGAGCTCACGGCTGCGGCGACGTCGGCATAGAGTCCGCGGCGGTCGTTACCCTCGAGGGCCAGCCGGACGACGAACCGCTCGCCCTGAGCTTCCTGCCAATCGATCTCGAGGCGTCGTTCCGGCTCGTGGGCGAGGAGGAGCAGGTTCGGACAGTCGGCGCGATGAATGCTGACGCCGCGACCCCGCGTCACGTAGCCGACGACCGGATCGCCGGGCACCGGTTGGCAGCACTGGGCGTATCGCACCATCAAGCCGTCGACGCCCTGGATTTTTACGCCCTTCGTCCCGCGCACGCGGTCGACAAAGCGCTCGAAGACGTTCGGCTTCGGCGGCTCGACCTCCGCCACATCCGGGAAGATGTGCTTGAGCGCGAGCGTGACGTTCACGTCGCCCTGACCAATCGAAGCGCGGAGGTGCGTCGCGTCCATGAGGCTGAGCGCGCGCGCGGCTTCGTTCATCTTGTCGTCGTCGATCTTCCCGAGGCGCCGGCGCTTGATCTCGCGATCGAGCATCTCCTGCCCGAGCTTTTCGGCGGACGACTGGGCTTCGCGCTTGAGCACCTGCCGGATCTTGTGTCGCGCGCGGCCCGTGCGAACGTGGGCGAGCCAATCCTGTGTCGGCTTCGCGGTGTTCGACGTGATGATCTCGACCGTTTCGGAGTTGCGCAGCGGACGTGACAGCGGCGCGATGCGGCCGTTCACCTTGGCGCCGGCGCAGTGCAACCCGATCTCGGTGTGGACGGCAAAGGCGAAATCGATCGGCGTCGCGCCTTTCGGCAGCTGGATGACGTCGCCCGTCGGTGTGAAGACGAAGATCTCGTCCTGGTACAAGTCGAGCTTGAGGAACTCGAGGAACTCGTCGGGGGTGCGGGCGTCCATCTGCAGCTCGAGCACCTGCCGGAACCACGAGAGATGCCGATCGAGCTCGTCGCTCTTCGCGTCCTCCTTGTAGCGCCAGTGCGCGGCGATGCCGAAGTCCGCCGTACGATGCATGTCGCGCGTGCGGATCTGAACTTCGTACAGCTGTCTTCCAGGGCCGAAGACCGTGGTATGGAGCGACTGATAGCCGTTCGACTTGGGTTGGGCGATGTAGTCCTTGATGCGCTCCTGCACCGGCGTCCAGCCGTCGTGAATGATGCCGAGCGCGTGATAGCAATCGGGGACCGACTTGACGAGCACGCGAATGGCGAGGAGGTCGTAGATCTCCTCGTACGGCTTTTCGCGCTGCTTCATCTTCTTGTAGATCGACCACAGGTGCTTCGGCCGGCCGGTCACTTCGACGTCGCGAATGCCGGCCCGGGTCAGCCGCTCGATGAGCGGGTCGGCCAGCTGCTTGATCAGCGCCTCGCGCTCGCCGCGCTTCTGCGCGACTTTTTTGGCGAGGGCCTTGTACTCCTCTGATTCGAGATGTTTGAACGAGAGGTCCTCGAGCTCCCAGCGGAGCTTCGCCATACCGAAGCGGTGCGCGAGCGGAGCATAGAGGTCGCGGGTCTCCTGCGCGATGCGGCGGCGCTTCTCGGCCGGCAGCCAGTCGAGCGTCCGCATGTTGTGGAGACGGTCGGCCAGCTTGACGATGATGACGCGCGCGTCCTTGGCGATCGAGAGGAGCAGCTTGCGGTAGCTCTCGACCTGGCGCTCCTGAGTCGACCCGCCCGACGGCAGCTTGGCGATCTTCGTCAGCCCGTCGACGATCGCGGCGATCTCTTTCCCGAATTCCGTTTCGACGTCGGCGAGCGTGAGTCGCGTGTCCTCGATGACGTCGTGCAGGAGACCGCTGGCGACGGTGATCGAGTCGAGCTGGAGGTCGGCGAGGATCTTCGCCACCTCGACCGAGTGCGTGATGTACGGGTCGCCGGAGTTGCGCAGCTGGCCGCGATGGGCGCCCTCGCCGAAGCGGTAGGCGCGCACGAGCAGCTCACGATCGAGCTTGTCGTGGAGCGGCGACTCGCTCTCGCGCCATCCGGGAATCAGCTCTTGCACCGCCGTTGCCGTCACAGCAGACCTGCCTCCGCGAAGCTCGTGTACCGTCCTCGCCCGATGATTACGTGATCGTGTACGGGGATGTCCAGCAATCGGCCGGCCGCGACGAGCTGCTCGGTGACCGCGCGATCGTCCGCCGAAGGCATCGGATCGCCGCTGGGATGATTGTGGACGAGGATGACCGCCGCCGCCCGCTCGGCGATCGCCTCTCGAAAAACCTCGCGCGGGTGCACGAGGGACGACGACAACAACCCACGCGTGACCGTCACATCGCGTTCCAACCGATGCTGCGCGTCGAGCACGGCCACGTGAAACTCTTCGACTGGTAGATCCTCCATCCGTGGAGCGAAGTACGCCACGACATCCCGCGGCGATCGCACCGGACACCCTTCGTCCCGCGATTCCAGCGCCATGCGCCGCCCCAGCTCGAGCGCCGCATGAATCACGACCGCACGCGCCGTTCCTACCCCGGAAACAGCCGTCAGCGCCGCGACGGGTTGGCGCGCGATCCACCGTAACGCTCCGCCCGCCTCCGCCAGCACCGCATGGCCGAGCTGAACCGCGCTGCGACCCGCGCTCCCCGATCCAACGACGATCGCGATCAGTTCGGCGGTACTGAGGGACGCCGCGCCAAGATCCACCAGCCGCTCCCTCGGCCGCTCCGACCGGGGGAACTCTCGAATACTTAATGATTTTTCAGGGGCAGGACTAGACATAGAGCCCCATTTTGGTGTCGCGGAGCGCCCCCGGCGGCACCATTTCTCCCCGCCCGGAACCAACTGTGCACGTTACCGCCTCTCACCAGCGTCAAACTTGTCACGCCGATCCGCGCGATCCGGCAAATCCGTGCTGTTGTCAGCGTCAAAATGTCGTCATCTGCGGATCTTGGTGGCCGACAGGCTACTCCGAACCTTAGGCCGAAGGGTTTTGACACGGATGAACTGCACGGATTGCGCGGATCGGCGCGGATACGGCGTTTGAACGTGAACGGCAGATTTTGGAAATGAAAAACGGGCGTCGACCCGCGACGCCCGTTCTCTTTGTCGGATTGAAAATGAACTACAACTGCGCTCCGTGACACTTCTTGAATTTCTTTCCCGAACCGCACGGGCACGGGTCGTTTCGTCCGACCGTCGACCAGTCGACGTTGGCGGGAGCGGGAGCGGGTGAAGACGAGAGTGACCGCGCGCGACCGGCCCCGACGATCAGCGGGTCCTTACGCGCGGCGACCGGCTTCGTGGCTGGAATCTCGGACGGGCCGACGTCTTCGACAGCGACCGCGCCACCATTCTCCGACTCCGCCGTCTCTTCGGCGGGAATGTCCTCGAGGATCCCGAGCGCGTTGTACCGCTTCGTCGGCCCGCCACGCGGACCGCCGCCGCCGAGCACGGGCGGTGGTGGCGCAGGCGGCTCGACGATGAGCTGCACCTTGAGGAAACGCTCGCTGAACGTGTTGTAGATGTCGTTCATCAAGTCCACGAACATCGTGTACGCTTCCTGCTTGTACTCGATGAGCGGGTCCTTCTGGCCCCACGACCGATAGTGGATCGCGTTGCGGAGCTGGTCGAGGTCGTAGAGGTGGTCCTTCCACTTTTCGTCCAGCACATTGAGCATGACGAGTGACAGCAGGCGGTCGCCGTACGGCTGCCCGTTCTCGTCGAGCACCTTATCGAGGCTCTCGAGCTTCGCCCAGAACGCCTTCTTCGCCGCGTCGACCGCAAACCGCTGCGCCGCGACCTCCTCGGTCGGACGGTGGTCGGCGTTGTCGTACTCCGGTACCTGCACGAGGTACCGCATGAGCAGGTCTTGCCGCAGGAGATCGAAATCCCACTCGGCGGCGTCTTCGAACTCGGCGAGACTGGTCTCGACGCGGAAGGTGATCGCCTTGTCGATCATCTTCAGCGCTTCGCCCTTGAGCTCTTCCCCGCCCTCGAGCGCGAAGCTGCGCAGCGAGTAGACCACCTCGCGCTGCTGGTTCATCACGTCGTCGTAATCGAGCAGCCGCTTACGGGCTTGGAAGTTCTGGAGCTCGACGCGCTTCTGCGCGCCTTCGATCGAGCGCGTGATGAGCGGATGCGTCAACACTTCGCCTTCCTGAGCGCCGAGCCGGTCCATGAGGCTCGCGATGCGCTCGGAGCCGAAGAGACGCATCAAGTCGTCTTCGAGCGACAGGAAGAATTGCGACGCACCGGGGTCACCTTGGCGCCCCGACCGACCGCGCAGCTGGCGGTCGATACGGCGCGACTCGTGTCGCTCGGAGCCGATGATGTGGAGACCGCCGGCCTCCATGACATCGACGGCTTTGCCGTCGGGATCTTTCACCGTGGACGGCTTCCCCTCCTTCACGCCCAGACCGAGTTTGATGTCGGTACCACGACCGGCCATGTTCGTCGCGATCGTCACCGCGTTCGGCTGACCCGCCTCGGCCACGATCTCGGCTTCCCGCTGGTGATACTTGGCGTTGAGGACGTTGTGCTGAAGGCCGGCGCGACTGAACAACTTCGCCAATGTCTCCGAGGCTTCGACGCTCGTCGTCCCGATCAGCACAGGATAGCCGAGGTCGTGCAGGCGCCGCGTCTCCTCGACGATCGCGTTGTATTTCTCGCGACGCGTCTTGTAGACGAGATCCTGCCGATCGTCGCGGATCATCGGTTTGTTCGTCGGGATGACCGCGACTTCCAGCTTGTAAATCTGGAAGAACTCCGTCTCTTCCGTTTCGGCTGTACCGGTCATGCCGGCCAGCTTGTCGTACATGCGGAAGTAGTTCTGGATGGTGATCGTCGCCATCGTTTGCGTCTCGCCTTTGACGCGGACGGCTTCCTTGGCTTCGACCGCCTGGTGCAGTCCTTCGGACCAGCGACGGCCCGGCATCGTGCGGCCGGTGAACTCATCGACGATCAGCACCTCGCCTTCCTGCACGACGTAGTTCACGTCCTTCTCGTAGAGGGCGTGGGCGCGCAGGAGCTGGTGGACGATGTTGAGCCGCTCGGCCTTCGACGCGTAGTCGATCTCGACCTGCCGGCGGGCCTCGACCTTCTGTTCGCCCGACATCTCATGATCGTGATCGATGCGATGTACTTCCTGCGACAAATCCGGCAGCAGGAAGGCTTCGTGCTCGTTGGGCGACATGTAGTCCACCCCCTGATCGGTGAGATGGACCGAGTGGCCCTTCTCGTCGAGCACGTAGAGGAGATCATCCTCGATGTCGCCAAGCTGCTGCTTGCTCGGCGGCAACCGGCGGTCGGCGATGTGGTCGAGCTCCTGCTTCTGCACGAGCTGTTTGACACCAGGCTCCTGCAGCGCCTTCATCAGCCGCTTGTTCTTCGGGCTTCCGAGCTGGGCTTTGTAGAAATGAAGCGCCGCACGAGCGGTGTCGCCTCGCTCCATCTCGCGCTCTGCTTCGCCGACGAGCGTATTGACGAGCTCCGTCTGGCGTCGCACGAGGCGCGCGACAGCGGCGTTGTGCTCGAAATAGATCGCGTCGTTCTCGTTGCCCACCGGGCCCGAGATGATCAGCGGCGTTCGCGCTTCGTCGATGAGGACCGAGTCCACTTCGTCGACGATCGCGTAGACGTGGCTCCGCTGCACGCGCTGGTCGAGCGAGACGACCATGTTGTCGCGCAGATAATCGAAGCCGAACTCGTTGTTCGTGCCGTACGTGATGTCGGCGTGGTACGCCGCGCGGCGTTCGGGCGTCCCTGGCTCGGTGTCGTCGAGGCAGGAGACGGTGAGGCCGAGATAGTTGTAGACGTGACCCATCCACTGCGAGTCGCGGCGGGCCAGGTACGAGTTGACGGTGACGAGATGCGCGCCCTTTCCAGGGAGCGCGTTCAAGTACAGCGGCAGGGTCGCGACGAGCGTCTTGCCTTCGCCTGTCGCCATTTCAGCGATCTTGCCAAGGTGCAGCTCGATGCCGCCCATGAGCTGCACGTCGTAGTGCACCATGTCCCACGGCATCTCATGCCCGGTGACCATGACCGAGCTACCCATGAGGCGGCGCGCGCCCTCGCGGACCGTGGCGAACGCCTCGGGAAGGAGCTCGTCGAGCACGTCGCTGATCTCTTCGCGGAGCTTCCCTTCGACGCCGCCGCGGCCGTCGCCGCCGCCCAATTCACTGTCGATCCGGTCGCGCTCCTCCGGGTCACGCGCGGCGTTCTTCTGCTCTTTCAGCTCGGCGACGCGACGCTCCAGCTCGCCGGTTCGTTCGGCGATGATCGCGCGGAATTTCGCCGTCTGGGCGCGGAGCTCGTCTTCCGAGATGCCATGCAGGCGCTCGTAGTGCTCGTTGATCTCGTCGACAATCGGCTGGATCTTGCGGCGCTCACGATCGTGCCGCGTTCCGAAGATCCCGTGGATGACTCGCTTGAACATTCAGTCCTCTATCGGTACAACCGCTCCGCGGCGATGAACTCCGCCACCGCGTCGGGAACAAAGCCTCGAACCGACTTGCCCTCCTTCACCCGCTGGCGAATCTCGGTCGACGAGACGTCCACGCGCCGCGTCGCGAGACAGCGCATCCCGGCCGGCAGGGTTCCGCCGGCGATGTCGCCGGCCCGCTGCAACACGACGACGGTCGCGAGCTGAACGATCCGTTCCGGCTGGCGCCACTGCGCGAAGGACGACACGATGTCCGCTCCGACCAGCCAAAAGAGCTCCGCCGACGGCCAGCGGAGCCTCAATGCCGTGAGCGTATCGACCGTGTAAGATAACCCGCCACGGTCGATTTCGATCGCATCCACGTCGAAGCGCGGGTCGCTTTCGGCCAGCATTTTCGTCATGGACAATCGCTGCTCGGCGCTCGCCGTCGTGCGATCGACTTTGAGCGGCTGAACGGCCGCGGGAATGAACACGAGCCGATCGAGATCCAACGCCTCATGGGCGTCGCTCGCCGCGAGCAGATGGCCGACATGTGGGGGATCGAAGCTCCCCCCGAGGAGCCCGATCCGCACGGCTCAGAGCGCCGGCGGCTTCGCCGGTTTCGCCGCCAGGCTGTCGGCCCGAACGACGTCAGGGATGCCGTTACACGTTTGCCTTACGTCGCCATCGCGCGGATAGCGCTGGCGCAGCTCCGTACACATCTCGCTCGCGTCTTCGCGGTATCGGATCTTCTTGTACGCCTCGACGAGCCTGAGCGCCGCATCCCGCGCCGTCGGCGAGTTGGCGTACTTCGTCAAAACGTCCTTGTAGTAGATGATCGCCGAGTCGTACGCCTTGCGGCGGAAGTAGATGTTTCCGGTGTCGTAATCCTTGATTGCGAACTTGTTCTCGAGCTCGCCGATCTCCTTCTGCGCGATCGGGACGAGGTTCGAGCTCGGGTAGAGACCGATCAGGGTGTTATAAGAAGCGAGGGACGTTTCGCCGTATGTCGGATCGAGTTGCGGCTTTCGCCACATGCGCGCATACGATCGCGCCGATTCGAGCGCGGCATCGTCCGCGAGCGAGTCGTCGGGAAAGGTCTCGACCAGGCGGCTCCAGCTTTGCGCGGCCAGCAAATGCTCGCCCTGGTTCTCGTGCGACGACGCGAGGTACCAGTACGATCGCGGCAGGAGCGAATCGCGAGCGGGCAGATCCGTGGTCAACTTCTCGAATCCGGAGATCGCGTTGTCCCAATGATGGCGCTGATACTCGCGCAACGATGCGCTATACAGCGACTCGTTGTTCGTGAACTTTTTTAGCTCGAATTCCGGCCGGCACGCCGCAAGCGCCATCAACGACAACGCCGCGGCGAGTCTCCAGGAAGTACGTTGCATATCGGGGGTTAGTACCCAGAACGGTGACAGCGGTTTCTACGAACCGCGAAAGATAACCGGTCGCCCGGTTGAACCCGTCGCTATCCGCGTGCCGGAAGGTCCAAATCGTCCCGAACGACTCGCCCAATAGGTGAAATCGACGGGGCCCGGACCGGGGGCACTTCCCGCCAGCCCGCCGTGTCCAGGATCTGCGCCGTCAGTCGGTCCACGGTCTCCGCTTCCTCAGCCGTTTCGGCGGTCGCGGCCGCGAGGTCCAGCCAGGAGAGCGCCTCGTCGTGCGCGAAACGGTTGGCGCAGGCGTCGGCGGCCAGGAGGGCGTAGCGATAGCTCATCGCCCGGTCGCCCGCTTCATCGGAGTGCCTGGCGATCTCTCCGGCATCCTCGCCAGTTGGTCCGCGCGGTGGAAGCAACAGCTCGAGCGCCAGAGCGAGCGCGCGATGGACTTCGCGTCGGCGCGACGTCGTGAGCCCGCTGCGCACCACCGTGGCGATCGTCGGGTGCGCGCAGTGATACCGACCGTCGTGCTCCTGAACGAGGTGCCGCTCGACGAGTGAGTCGCCCAGCGCGGCGGCGTGCAGTCGCGAGATTCCGTGCAGGTGCGACAGGACGTCGGCCGCACATCCGCGTCCCGACACGGCGATGCTGACGAGTAGCTCATGGAGGGGAGCGGACAAGCACTCGATGCGCTCCATGATCGTCTCGTGAATCGTCGGTGCCAATTGCGCGGGCGAATGACGACTCAGCGCCGCCTCTCGCACGATCCAGGCACCAGTCGCCTCGTCGACGCTGAGAACTTCCTGAGCGAACAGCGTCTTGAGGAGCTCGACGACGTAGAACGGATTGCCCGCGGTGACCTCGAATACGCGACAGGCAAGGCGTCGGCCGCCTTCGGGTTCTGTCACCCTGCTCAGCTCACGAATGAGGCGCCACACCTCGTCCTCAGTCAGCGGGCGAAGAGTCATCGTCGTGCTACCTCGCGCGGCGCGCAGGGCACGCGCGAGCCGGGCCGCCGGAGCGTCGCGTTCCATCGTGCCCGCGGTGAGCGTGGCGCACCACAGGACCGCTGCCGTTTCGAGACGGCGCACGAGAAAATGCACCAGACTGCAGCTGTCGCCGTCGCACCATTGGAGATCGTCGATGAACACGGCGACCGGATTCTCCTCGGCGATCGCGATGATCACCTGCGCGACGGCCTCGAACAGGCGCCAGCTCTCCGTCGCGCTCGCGTCGGCGCGGGTTTCCGGCAGATTCGCAAAGCGACGTCGTAACTCGGGGAGGAATCGAGCTACCTCGGCGAGCCACTCCGGATCAACACCAGCGAGCGCCGGCGCGTCGAGTGCGCCGCGCAGCGCCTCGACCACCGCGCCGAACGGTGCCCCGCCGCGCGCGTCGTATCCGCGCCCTCGAAGCGAGATCCCGCCCTGCGTCGTCACCCACCGAAGAAAATCGCCGGCGATTCGCGTCTTTCCCGCGCCCGGCTCGCCTTCGATGACCACGATGCGGCTTTCGCCCCGAGCAGACGCCGCCCACGCTCGCTTGAGCCGCTCCCAGTCCATCTCGCGTCCGACCAGCGCGCCGTCGAACGACGGCCCACGCTCGAGCCATGTCTCGCTCGGGCGCGGCGATCCGGTGGTTGCGGTCGCGCGTCGTAGTCGCGCCGAGAGCTCGACGAGCGCCCTTCCCGGCGTCCGCCGCACCTCGGCGGCAAGACGAGAGGCGTGCCGCGAATAGGTCGCGAGCGCCGCGTCCGGATCGCCCGAGAGGAACTGGGCTTCCATCATGGCGGCGACGGGAGCATCGGCGAGCGGGTCGAGAGACGCCCACCGTCCAGATAGTTCAGTCGCGTCACGCCACGCGTGCGTCGCCAGCGCATCCCCGATGGCAGTGTCGAGTAGTCGGCAATACCGCTCGACGAGCGCCACGCGCTTCGCGTTGGCCCAGTCGTCGAACCCAGGACACGAGCGAAGCGAGACGCCGGTCAAGAAGCTCGCTACATCGATTGCGAGCGCCGCCTTGGGATCGGAGACTGCGAGCGCTTCGAAATCCGACACGTCACAGACCAGATCGCCCCGCAACTGGATGGTTACCCGGTCGCCGATGATCAACTCGCCGACGGCGTCGCGAAGACGGGTCAGCGCCTGGCGGAAGGAGGTCTTGGCCTTTTCGTCGGCGTATTCGCCCCAGAGGAGCGCGGTCAGCGCCTCTCGTCGGTGCGGCCGGGGCTCGAGTCGGAGGAAGGCGAGCAACGCCAATGTCTTGGCGCCAAGTGACGGCTCGACGGCGTTCCCGTCGACCGTCAATTCCAGACCGCCGCACAACCGAAGGGCAAGCGTCGCCATGGATACTCTGGGGCCCGAAGCGACCGAGAACTTACGCGCGCCCGGAGGGAGCGGATAGACGCTGCGTAAACCTGGAGCGGTGGCGCCCGCGGACGTGGTAGCAATCAGGTGTTTTCGCGCGGTAATTCACAAACGGCTGCGCCGCGTTCACGGTCCATTCACGGCAGCGATTCATCGTCACCGCGTTCGAGTTCGACTTGGCGACTACCCGTTATCGGGAGACCGACGATGACTCGATCCACGGATCACGAAAACACAGAGGGCGAGATCATGGAAAAGCCGAAGCAGCGGATCCGCATCGAGTTGACGGCCGAGCAGAAGAAGCAGATCAAAGAAGCGTCGGGCGAGGATGTGCAGGCCATCGAGCTGACGGCGCAGGAGCTCGAGGATCGCATCGCTCCGATTTCGTACCTCGGTTAGTTGCTTCACTTCCTTAACCCACTTGAGACCACCATGACCAAGCAAAAAGACAAGGAAGTCATTCGCATCGACCTCACCAAGCAGCAGAAGGAGCAGGTGAAGAAGGAGATCGGCAAGGAAGCCGAGGCCATCGAGTTGACGGCCGAAGAGCTCGAGTCCCGGATCGCGCCGCTCCATTTCTAAGCGCGCTCCCTGAAAGAACGCCTCGCGAACTCCCTCCGCGAGGCGTTCTTTTTTTGGGCGTGCCTGCGCCAGACGGCCCGGCCTTGCCGCGAGCCGTCCCCAGCGCCACGTTAGCGCCCGCCCATGGTTCTCGGAGCGTAAGTGGGAGCCGCTGACATGACCGCCGCCGCAACACCGGCACTTGGCATTGGCGCCGTCGCCACGCCGGCGGATTCCCTGCACACAATCACACTCGACCTCTTCGCCTCCGACGACACCGGCGAAGTGGCGGGGAAAGCGCTGCTCGGCGTGCAACAACTCATCGCCGCCGACACTGTCTCGCTGTGGGTTCCCGACGAAGGCGAGTATGAGTGTCGCGGCGCATTGGGCGAGCAACGCGACCTCCTCTCATCAAAACGCGTCGGCCCGTCGGCCGTTGGACGGCCGATCGACGGCGAGCGTAATGTTGCCGTCCTGACGGCGGGCATCGCACCCAACGGGCAGCTCGCCGCGGTTCTCCGCGCGACTCGTCCAATCGACCGCGACGGCGGATTCACCGACGCCGAGCAGGAGCTGGTTCGCCTGCTCGCCGATACCGCCGCCGCGGCGATCGCCAACGCGGCCCGATTAGAGTCGTCGCAACGTTCGGCGGCGCAAAAGACCGACGACCTCGCGCTCGTCACCGAGATGAGTCGGGAGATCACCTCGACGCTCGATCTCGACCGCGTACTTCGCACCGTCGTCAACCTGGCCGGTCGCGCGGTCAAGTTCGATCGCGGCGCCGTGGCGCTGTACGAGAAAGGCACGTGCGACATCCGGGCCGTCGCCGGGGTGGATGGCGTCGATCCGAAAGATCCGAAGCTTCAGGATCTCGCCGTTCGCGCGGCGTGGGCGGCGGGGATCGGCGAAGCGTTCTATCTGTCCGATCGCGACGACATCGCGTCGGATGCCGAACGGACTTTCGTGCAGATCTTCGGTGAAGATCTGGTTCGCGACGGGGTCGCGAGCGGGCTGTACCTCCCGCTCCGCGACGAAGAAGGCATCGTCGGCATCCTCCTGTTCGAGGCGAATCGAACGGAGTTCGCCGGAGCGCGAGAGCAGGGCCTCGCCGGAATTCTCGCCAATCAAGCGACGGTCGCTGTCCGCAACGCGCGGCTGTACCACCAGGTTCCTCTGGTCGAGACGCTCGGTGCACTGAGCGCTCGGAAGGACGCGTTCTTCGCCCTGCCGCGACGACGACGGATCGCCTACGCGACGATCGCCGTCGCCATCGTCGCCGCGAGCACGCTCATCCGATGGCCGATGCGAGTCGCCGGCACGAATCCGGTTTTTCGGCCGTTGTCGCGCGCCGGCGTTCGTCCAACGATCGCGGGCGTCGTGGACCGCGTGCTCGTGCGCGAAGGCATGTCGGTAGAGCGCGGAGCGCCCGTCGCTCACCTCCGCGATGAGGAGCTGCGAGCGCGCCGCGATGCCGCCTCGTCCGACGCCGCCGCCGCCGAGCGTTCGGCCACCGTCGCGTCGTCGCGCGGCGACGCCGCCGACGAACGCCTGCAGCGCCTGCGCGCCGACGTGCTTCGACGCGAACGCGATCTGCTCGACGAGCAACTGCGTTCGATGACGCTTCGCGCGCCGGTAGCCGGCGTCGTCCTGACGAGCCGGCCCGAAGAGCGAATCGGCGCGCGACTCGATGCCGGCGATTCGTTGGTCATCCTCGGTCGCACCGACTCACTCGAGCTCGAGTTCGGAGTCCCGGAACGCGACGTCACACGCATCCATCCCGGCGACGAGGTGCGACTGCGGATCGCCGCGCTTCCGCAGCGGACCTTCAGCGGGCGCGTGCGAGTGATCGGCGAGTTGTCCTCGGACGGCGGAGACGAGCGTGTTTTCCCCGTCCTGGCCGTCGTGCCGAACGGCGAAAGCCTGCTCCGACCCGGAATGGCCGCGTACGCGCGAGTGTTGACCGAACCGGCATCGGCGGTGTGGCGCGTCGCGCGGGGACCGCTCCGGTCGCTTCGACTTCTCTGGTGGAGGATCTGGTCGTGAGTCGTACCACGTTCGGTGTTCCCCTCTTCGCTGCCGTGTGTCTCGCAAGCGCGATCGGCTGCGGAGGAGAGGCCCGCTCCGCCAGCCCGCAACAAACCGGCAAACAACGAACGGTGCCAGCCGCCGGCGAGTTCCTCGCCGACACGATGACCGTGCAGCAGCCAATCGAGCTGCCGGCCCAGCTCTACGTCGAGCACGACGCAGTGGTGGTCGCACGCTCGGCCGGAACGATCGATTCAGTGGCCAGCGAACTTGGCGATCGCGTGTCGACGGGCCAGCTGCTCGCCCGCCTCGAGAGCGCCGAACAGGAGATCGCGCTCGCCGGGGCCGAAGCGGCACACGACAACGCCAACCGTTCGGTCACGCGCGCGCGCGCGTTGACCAAATCCGGCGGTATCACGCAAGCGGACTCCGAGCAAGCGGAGTTTCAGCTACGCCAGACGGAGATCGCCGTGCGCAAGGCGCGCCGAGACGTCGATCTCACACGAATTGCGGCGCCATTCGCCGGCGTCGTCACCTCGCGCGCCGCGCGTCCGCGGCGGTTCGTGGCTTCGGGCGACACGCTGTTTCGCGTGACCGAGCAGACTCCTCTGCTGGCGCGAATTCGCGTCCCGGAATCGAGCGCTCGCGCCATACGCTTGGGCGAGAGCGCCTCGGTCGTCGGCAGTGGCGGCGCGATCGGCACGGCGGTTGTCGCGCACACAGCACCATTCGTCGACGCGGCGAGCGGAACGCGCGAGGTTGTCCTCCGGCTCGTGAACCCCGGTACCTCCGAGATGGTCGGCGGCAGTGTCACGGTGCGGCTCGGACGGGAACGACGTCGCGCGATTGTCGTCGATCGTGCGGCAGTGGCGCCCGACGGTTACGTCGTCGTCGTGGATGGCGGGCGAAGCACGGTGCGTCCCGTGACCATTGGTCGCGACGTGGGAGGCGGCCGCGTCGAGGTGCTCAGCGGTCTCTCGGCCGGCGAACGTCTGGCTCGACCCACGCGGTAGACGATGAGCGCGGCGACGCCCTGCCTGCGCGCTGATCTCTCGATCGTCGAGCAGACGTATCGCGGAGCGACCAGCTTCGTCGTCAAGGATCTCGCCGCGCAGAAGTACTATCGGTTCGGCGCCAGCGAGATTCGCGTGATGCGCTGCTTCGACGGGCGTAGAACGCTCGCCGAGATCGCGCGCCTCCTGCGCGACGAAGGGCTGCGCGTCTCCGTCGGCGCGGTCGAGGGATTCGCCCGGAAGCTCGCCGGCAATGGTTTCCTCGAGCGAACCATCGAAGAGCGTACGACGCTGCAGCTGGAGCGGCTGCGCGCCGAACGGCAGAAGCGCCATCGCCCGCGATTGTTCCGCGGGGAGCTGTTGCGGATGCGATGGTCGTTCGGAGATCCCGACGCCTTGCTCGCCCGTACGTTGCCGGCAATTCGCTGGATGTTCACGCCGGCATTCATCGTCGGGTCTCTCCTGTTGTTCGTGGTGTATGGCCTGATTCTCGGTCAGGGCTGGCACACGTTCACTGCCGCGTTGTCGTCGAGCTACTCGCTTCATAATCTGACCGTCGGCAGAGCGGTGCTGTTCTGGGCCGGGGCCGGTTTGGTCATCCTGATCCACGAGCTCGGCCACGGCTTCACCTGTAAGTACTTCGGCGGTGAGGTACGCGAGCTCGGGTTCATGCTGTTGTATTTCCAACCTGCTTTTTTTTGCAACGTGAGCGACGCGTGGAGTTTTCCGGAGCGACGCGCGCGATTGTGGGTGACGGCGGCCGGCACATGGATTCAACTGGTGGTGGCGAGTCTGGCAGCGATCGTCTGGTGGGCAGCCGCGCCGGGAACCATCGTCGCCGACGGCGCGATCGCCGCCATGGTGGTTGGCGGCGCCACGACAGTGCTGACGAACGCGAATCCGCTCCTACCGCTCGACGGATACTTCGCGCTCTCCGACTGGATGGAGATCGGCAACCTCCGACACCGCGCCTTCGCGCACCTGCGGTGGTGGCTCAGGGAGAGGCTGTTCCGGCTCGAATCGCCCGAGCCGCCCGCGACGGCGCGTGAGCGTCGCGTCTTTCTCGCGTACGGCGCCCTTGCTTCGGTGTATATCAGCGGGCTGTTCGCCTTCATGGCGGCGCTCGCGCTCGGTTGGGCGCAGCGCGCGCTTGGCGCGGCGGGAGCCGTGTTCCTGGTTCTGGCGTTGCTCATTGCGACGCGGAAGACGATCGCCGAATGGGCGCGGACTATCGTGCTCGCCGTCCGGGCCGCCCGTGCTCGGCGGCGTAGGTCCACGCCAATTCTGATTGGCGTCGTTGTCGTTCTCATCGCGCTGATGTTCGCTCCGTGGAGTCTGACGACGGGTGGCCGGTTCATTACGGCCGCGACGCTGACGCAGGCGATCGTGGCGCCCGACAGCGGTGTCGTCGCGGATGTCTTTGTATCCGGCGGCACACGCGTCGCCGCTGGAACGCCGTTGCTGCGTCTCGTCGATCGTGCGCTCGATCAGGAACTGCTCGCCGCCGGCCGATCGATCGACTCCCTGTCCCGCGCCGAGATGACGGCGCGCGCCAACGGCGCGCCGGGAGAAGTCAGCCGGCTCGCGGCTCGCCGCGCCGCGGCGTCAGCGGCGTTGGCCGCGTTGCAAGAACGCTCATCCCGATTGACGATTCGCGCGTTCGCCACCGGCACGGTGGCGACGCCGCGGCCCGAAGAGCTCAGCGGCCGCCGCGTCCTGGCCGGCGATTCATTGCTGACGCTGATCACCGCCGATTCGATCGAGCTGCGCATCGCGCTGCCGCGCGCCGGTTCCGTTCGCGTCCATCCGGGTCAACTCATCCACGCGGTGTCGTACGCCGACGTCCACCATCCGTGGACCGGAGAGATTTCCACCGTTGCATCGAGCGCCGACCCTGGCGCCGCTGCCGGCGTGATCGAGGTTCGCGCGCGACGCGCGGCGGACGACGCCTGGCGCGTTGGATCTTCGGGGGAAGCGAGCGTCGTGCTGCGCCGCTCGACGGTGTTCGGCGCGCTCTGGTGGAAGGCGCGCCAACTCCTCAGAACCGACCTTTTGCTGTAGCGCCTGCCGCCCAGCGCTCGCTAACGCGGCTCCGCCATCGTGCGCGCCGAGAGCTTCGACTCGGCGAGCAAACGCCGGAAATATTCGATCGTCCGCGCCACGCCTTCTCGCACCGGGACTTTTGGCTCCCAGCCGAGGGTGGTGCGTGCCCGTGTGATGTCGGGGCGTCGGAGCTTGGGATCGTCGGCCGGAAGCGGTTGTCGCGTGATCGTCGATGACGATCCGGTCAACTCGAGCACGATGTCCGCGAGCTGCTGCACGGTGTATTCGTCGGGATTCCCGATGTTCGTCGGCTTCGAATCACCCTTCATGAACAGACGATAGATCCCTTCGACCTCATCGTCGACGTAGCAGAAGCTGCGCGTCTGGCTGCCGTCGCCGTAAATGCTCAATGGTTCGCCGGTCAACGCCTGGACGATGAAGTTCGACACGACGCGTCCGTCGTGCGGTCGCATGCGCGGACCGTAGGTGTTGAAGATGCGAACGATCCGCGTGTCGACGCCGTGATGGCGGTGATACGCCATCGTCACCGCTTCACCGTATCGCTTGGCCTCGTCGTACACCGAACGGGGGCCGATCGAGTTGACGTTGCCCCAATACGATTCCGGCTGAGGATGCACGGCCGGGTCGCCGTACACTTCCGACGTGGAAGCGAGAAAAAACCTCGCGCTTTGCTGGCGCGCCAGCTCGAGGCAATTGTGCGTACCGAACGATCCGACTTTCAGCGTCTCGATTGGAAATTCGTAATAGTCGATCGGGCTGGCCGGCGAGGCAAAGTGCAGGATGCCGTCGAGCGGTTCGTCGAGCGGGATGCGCACCGAGACATCCGCCTCGACGAGGCGGAAGGAGTCGTTATCCGCGAGGTGGGCAATGTTGTCGGGCGATCCGGTCAGGTAATTATCGACGCCGATCACTTGGTGGCCGTCGCGGAGGAAGCGGTCGCACAGGTGCGAGCCGAGGAACCCCGCGGCGCCGGTGATGACGACTTTCACGCGATCGTTCTCCGCCCGATCGAGTAATACCGGAAGCCCAGCTCGGACATGCGATGCAGCGCGTAGAGATTGCGTCCGTCGACGATCACGGGGCGCCGCAGCGTCTGCTTCATGCGCGGGAAGTCGGGATGCCGATACTCGTTCCAGTCGGTGACGACGGCCAGCGCGTCGGCGCCGTTCAGCGCGTCGTAGCTGGTCGCGGCGAATTCCACGGCCGACCCGAGCTTGTGCTTCGCTTCGTCCATCGCAACGGGATCGTGGACGGCGACGGACGCCCCGGCGCCGAGCAAATCTTCGATGAGCGCCAACGCCGGCGCCTCGCGCATGTCGTCCGTGTTCGGCTTGAACGCCAGTCCCCAGATCGCGATCCGCGTACCGGTGAGATCCTCACCGAGCGCCTGTCGCAACTTCTCGAACATGCGGCGTTTCTGATCCTGGTTCACCGCCTCGACGGCTTCGAGAATTCGAAGACACGTTCCCTGGTCGCGCGCCGTACGCACGAGCGCCTTCACGTCCTTCGGGAAGCATGACCCGCCGTATCCCGGGCCGGGGAACAGGAACGCCGAGCCGATCCGATCGTCGCTGCCGATACCCTTTCGAACGAGGTCGACGTTCGCGCCGACCCGCTCGCAGAGATTCGCGACGTCGTTCATGAACGAGATGCGCGTCGCGAGCATCGCGTTGGCGGCATACTTCGTCATCTCGGCCGACGGTATGTCCATAAAAATGATCGGACGTCCCGTGCGCACGAACGGCGCGTAAAGCTCCGTCATCACGCTCCGCGCGTGGTCCGTCTCGGCGCCGAGTACGACGCGATCCGGCTTCATGAAATCGTCGACCGCCGCGCCTTCCTTGAGGAATTCCGGATTGCTCACGACGTGGAACGGGTGCTTGGCGTGCTTCGCCACGCAGTCCGCCACTTTCGCCGCCGTGCCCACGGGCACCGTCGACTTCGTGACGACGACCATCTCGCGCTTCATCGCCTTTCCGATTTCCTCGGCGACGGCCAGTACGTGGCGAAGATCGGCTGAGCCATCTTCTCCGGGCGGCGTGCCGACGGCGATGAAGGCGACCTCGCTGCGACCGATCGCGTCCCGGACGTCGGTCGTGAAGCTGAGACGACCTGCCGCCTGGTTCCGCTCGACGAGGTCCTCGAGCCCCGGCTCATAGATCGGCAGAATGTTCTGCTTCAGCCGGTCGATCTTCGACGCGTCGACGTCCGCGCCCGCGACTTGGTTGCCCGTCTCGGCCAGACACGCGCCGACGACCAGCCCCACGTATCCGGTTCCGACGACGGCGATGTTCATGTCAGGTCAGAACGCGAAGCTCGCCGCCGACTTGAGCGCGGAAATGGATAACACGCGCGCCTTCGACTTCCGGAGACCAGCCGTCACGTTGCGGCTGTCGACGATCAGCGACGCGTGGTCCACCACCATCTGATAGTCGACAGAACGATGGTCGGTGACGATCACGACCGCGTCCGCCGCGGCGAGCCGCTCGGGCGTGAGATCGACCCCTTCGCGCACATGCTCTTCTTCGCGGACGCAGTCGATGTACGGATCGTGGAAGTGCACCGTCGCGCCCTGCTCCTCCAGCAACCGGATCACGTCGAGCGCCGGACTTTCGCGCACGTCGTCGATGTCGCGCTTGTACGCGACGCCGAGGACCAGCACGTCGCTTCCGTTCACCGGCTTGCGCTCGGCATTCAACGCGTGCGCGACTTTTTCCACGACAAAGGCGGGCATCTGGCTGTTGATCTCACTCGCCAGATCGATGAACCGCGTCTTGTAGTTGAGGGTGCGCATCTTCCACGCGAGGTAGTGCGGATCGAGTGGGATGCAGTGGCCACCGATGCCCGGCCCCGGCGTGAACTTCATGAAGCCGAACGGCTTCGTGGACGCCGCGTCGATCACTTCCCACACGTCCACGCCCAGCTTGTCGCAGATGATCGCCATCTCGTTGACGAGGCCGATGTTCACGGCGCGGAAGGTGTTCTCGAGCAGCTTGGTGAGCTCGGCGGCCTCCGGCGACGACACTGGAACGACCGTATCGATGCAGCTGCTGTAGAGCGCCTTCGCAAGCTCGATGCAATTCGGCGTCACTCCGCCGACGACTTTCGGCGTGTTCTTCGTTTGGTAGACCGGGTTACCCGGATCGACGCGTTCGGGGCTGAACGCGGCGAAAACGTCTTCACCCACGGTGAAGCCGCGGCTGGCGAGCGCCGGCACGAGGATCTCGCGCGTCGTGCCGGGATACGTCGTGCTCTCGAGCACGACGAGCATGCCCTTGTGCGCCTGCCGCATCGCCGTGTCGGCGGCGGAAAGCACATAGCTCATGTCCGGATCACGCGTCTTGCTGAGCGGTGTCGGCACGGCGATCGAGATCGCGTCGGTTTCGGCGAGTCGCTTTTCGTCCGTCGTCGCTTCGAACTTGCCGGATTTGACGAGCGCGGCGACCTCCTCGCTCGGAACGTCCTGGATGTGCGACTCGCCCGCGCTGAGCAACGAGACGACGCGTTCGCTCACGTCATAGCCGATGACGCGGAACCCGGCCTTCGCGAATTCCACCGCGAGAGGCAGACCGACGTATCCAAGCCCGATCACGCCGACGACGGCCGAGCGGTCGTTGATCCGCTCGAGCAATCGCTGCTTCGTGGATGAATCAGCGGCCATAGAACGCTCGGACGGCATCGATGACCTCGTTGAGCTGCGAGTGAGTCAGCTCAGGGTAGATGGGGAGCGACAGCACCTGCTTCGCCGCCTTCTCGGCTTCGGGGCACTGCCCTTCTTTGTACCCGAGGTAAGCGAAACACGGCTGAAGATGCAGCGGAAGCGGATAGTAAATCGCCGAGCCGATGCCGCGTTCCTTGAGGAATGCCTGCAGCTCGTCGCGGCGCTCGACGCGAATCGTATACTGATTGAAGATCGATTCGTTCGCCGGTTCGACATACGGCGTCACGACGTCGTGCAGCTCGGCGAAGGCCGCGTTGTAGTACGCGGCATTCTCGCGCCGCTTGGCGCTCCACGCGGCGAGATGCGGCAGCTTGGCACTGAGGATCGCGGCCTGGAGCGAGTCGAGGCGGCTGTTGAAGCCGACTTCGTCGTGGAAATACATCTTGGCGCCGCCGTGCATGCGCAGGCGACGCAGGCGCGTCGCGAGACGCTCGTCCTGCGTGACCATCATGCCGCCGTCGCCGTACCCGCCGAGGTTCTTCGACGGGAAGAAGCTGAAGGTGCCGATCGTGGCGATCTCGCCGGCCATGCGCCACTCGCCGTCGATCGAGCGGCGCGCGCCGATCGTTTGCGCGGCGTCCTCGATCATCGGAACACCCGGCAGCGCCGTCATCACTTGCTCGATCGGCGCGATCTGTCCGAAAAGGTCCACCGGGACGACGGCCTTCGTCTTGGAATTGCGCGCCGCGCCGGCCGCGTCGGGAAGGATGTTGTACGTACGCGGATCGATGTCGACGAACACCGCGGTGGCGCCGGCGTTGTGAATCGTTCCGGCGGTGGCAAAAAAAGTGAACGGCGTGGTGATGACCTCATCGCCGCGGCCGATGTCCAGTGCGCGCAGGGCCAGCAAAAGCGCATCCGTCCCGCTCGCGCAACCGATAGCGTATTTCGTATGTGAAAGCTCGGCGACCTGTTGTTCGAGCCGCTCCACAGGCGCGCCGAGGATGAACAGCTGGGATTCGACGATCTCCATCATCTTCGGCACGATCTCGTCGCGGATCGTGGCGTGTTGGGCACGCAAGTCAAGCAGTGGTACAGGCATCAGTCAAAATCCAAGTGAGAAACAGCGTCCAAATTAGACAGGGCGGATACCGTTGCCGTCACGAACGTATTCAGTGCCGCACGCGGCACACCGTCCGACCCCCGAATCCGGGAGGCGTTCCCCGCACTGGCACATCCACCCGATCCGGCGGGCGGGGACGCCGGCCATCAGGGCGTACGACAGGACATCCTTGGTCACCACGGCTCCGGCGCCAACGAAGGCGTATTCACCGAGCGTGACTCCGCAGACGATCGTCGCGTTGGCGCCGATCGACGCCCCGCGCCGGACCAGCGTGCGGCGGTACTCGTTTTTGCGCGGAACATGGCTTCGCGGATTCATCACGTTCGTGAACACCATCGATGGCCCGCAGAAGACGTCGTCCTCGAGCTCGACCCCTTCGTAGATCGAAACGTTGTTCTGAATCTTGCAATTCCGGCCCATCCGCGTGCCGTTCATCATGACGACGTTCTGCCCGAGACTGCACTGGGCGCCGATCACCGCGCCCGGCATGACGTGACAGAAGTGCCAGATCTTCGTGCCGGCGCCGACCTGCGCGCCGTCGTCGACGTACGCCGACTCGTGGATGAAAACGTCGCTCACGCGTGTATGCCGTCGGTAACCGCGGCGGCCTCGTCGAGCATCGCCTGCCATTCCTGCAGCGATTTCACCGAGCTGCGGCGCGACCGCAGCGAAAGAATGGCGTCCGACGCGGCGTTTGCCGCCGACATCGTCGTCGTGTACGAGACGCGGTGCACGATGGCCGCCTGCCGCAACAGATAGTCGTCAAGCTGCGCGTGCTTACCCATCGGCGTGTTGATGAGGAGCTGCACGTCGCGGTTCACGATCATGTCGAGACAGTTCGGCCGGCCTTCGTGCACCTTGAAAACCCGCTGCGCCGGAATGCCGCGCCCGCGGAGATACGCCGCTGTGCCCGCGGTGGCCAAGACCTCAAAACCCATCTCATGGAAGCGGCGCGCGATGGGCGTCACGGTCGGCTTGTCCGAATCCACCACGGTGATGAGCACCGCTCCCTGAAGCGGAAGACCATTCGACGCGGCGAGCTGCGCCTTCGCGAACGCCGAGCCGAACGAGTCGGAGATCCCCATCACTTCGCCGGTCGAACGCATCTCCGGACCCAGCACCGGGTCCGTGCCGGGGAACTTGTTGAACGGGAAGACGGCCTCCTTCACCGACACGTATGGAGGCATGACCTCCTCGACGAATCCGATCTCATCGAGCGTCTCGCCGAGCATGACGCGCGCGGCGAGCGACGCCAGCGGCACGCCGATCGCTTTCGAGACGAATGGAATGGTGCGGCTCGCGCGCGGGTTCACCTCGAGGATGTACACGACGCCGTTCTTGATCGCGTATTGCACGTTGATCAGGCCGACGACATGCAGCGCCTTCGCCAACGCCACCGTTTGCTCGCGCATCGTCTGCATGTCGCGCTCGCCGACGAGATACGGCGGCAGCACGCACGCCGAGTCACCCGAGTGGATGCCGGCGTCTTCGATATGCTGCATGATGCCGCCGATCACAACCTGGGTGCCGTCAGAGATCGCGTCCACGTCGCACTCGAACGCGTCCTCGAGGAACCGGTCGATGAGCACGGGTCTCTCTTCAGAGACGCGCGCCGCGGTCGCGAAATACTGCTGGAGCGACGGACCGTCGTAGACGATCTGCATCGCGCGCCCACCAAGCACGTACGACGGACGCACGAGCACCGGATAGCCAATTCGCTCGGCCGCGGCGAGCGCTTCGTCGACGGTCGTCGCCGTGCCGTTGGGCGGCTGCTCCAGACCGAGATCGCGGGCGATCTGCTCGAATCGACGGCGGTCCTCGGCGATGTCGATCGCGTCGGGCGACGTGCCGAGAATGTGCACGCCGGCCGCTTCCAGGTCGCGCGTCAGTTTGAGGGGCGTCTGGCCGCCGAGCTGCACGATCACGCCTTCCGGCTGCTCGCGCTGGACGATCTCGAGAACGTCCTCGAGCGTCAGCGGCTCGAAGTACAGTTTGTCCGACGTGTCGAAGTCGGTCGACACGGTCTCCGGGTTCGAGTTGATCATGATCGTCTCGAACCCGCGCTGCCGCAGCGCCATCACGGCGCGCACGCAGCAATAGTCGAACTCGACGCCCTGCCCTATTCGGTTCGGACCGCTGCCGAGGATGACGACCGAACGGCGCCCGGACTTCGGCGACTCGCTCTCCTCGTCGTAGCTGCCGTAGAGATACGGTGTGGCCGACGGGAACTCGCCGGCGCAGGTATCGACCATCTTGTACGCCGGCCGCACCTCGAGCGCCCAGCGCCGCTCGCGGACGTCACGCTCGCTCTCGCCGCGCAGCGCCGCAAGCTGGCGATCGGAGAAGCCCATGCGCTTCATGCGACGCAGTACGGTCGCGTCCACCACTTCTTGCGTCGCGTATTCGCGCTCCGCTTCGACGAGCTCGCGCAGCTGCTCGAGGAACCACGGGTCGATCGCCGTGAGGTCGTACAGGTCGGCCACGCTGAAACCGAGTTCGAGCGCGCGCTTCACTTGGAAGATCCGCTCGGGCGTCGGCTGACGCAGCGCACCGCGCAGCACTTCCACGGTATCGTCGGTAAGCCTGTCGTCAACCGGCCGCGCCGCGGCGATCCAACCGGCGCGTCCCGTCTCGAGCGCACGCAAGCCTTTTTGGAACGCCTCCTTGAACGTGCGACCGATCGCCATCGCCTCGCCGACAGACTTCATCTGCGTCGTGAGGTACGGATTGGCCGACGGGAATTTCTCGAACGCGAAGCGCGGGATCTTCACCACGACGTAGTCGAGCACCGGCTCGAAGGAGGCGGGCGTCGTCTTCGTGATGTCGTTCGGGATCTCGTCGAGCCGGTAGCCGACGGCGAGCTTGGCGCCGATACGCGCGATCGGGAATCCCGTCGCCTTCGACGCGAGCGCCGATGAGCGCGACACCCGCGGATTCATCTCGATGACGAGCATCTCGCCGTCCCGAGGATTGACGGCGAACTGGATGTTGCACCCACCCGCGTCGACGCCGACCTCGCGAATGATCGCCACCGCCGCGTCGCGCATCTCCTGGTACTCGCGATCGGTCAGCGTCATCGCCGGCGCGACGGTGATCGAGTCGCCAGTGTGCACGCCCATCGGATCCAGATTCTCGATCGAGCAGACGATCACGACGTTGTCGTCGTGATCGCGCATCACCTCGAGCTCGAACTCCTTCCAGCCGATCACGCTGCGCTCGACGAGCACCTGGTGCGTCGGCGACAGATCAAGACCCCGCCTGACGATTTGCTCGAATTCTTCGCGATTGTAGGCGATACCGCCGCCGGTGCCGCCAAGAGTAAACGAAGGACGAATGATGGCCGGGAATGCCGTCTTGTCGAGGATCGCTTCGGCTTGATCGTAGCTCTCGGCAATCCCGCCCGCGGCGCAGGCGAGCCCGATGCGGTGCATCGCCTCGCCGAACAGCTTGCGATCTTCGGCGATCGCGATCGCGTCGGCCGTCGCGCCGATCAGCTCCACGCCGTACTTGTCGAGCACTCCGTTCTGCGACAGCGCCATGGCGACGTTGAGCGCCGTCTGGCCGCCCATCGTCGGCAGGATCGCGTCGGGGCGTTCGCGATCGATGATCAGCTCGACGAACTCCGGCGTCACCGGCTCGATGTACGTCCGATCCGCGAACTCCGGATCGGTCATGATCGTCGCCGGATTCGAGTTGATCAGGATGACCTCGTAGCCCTCTTCCTTGAGGGCTTTGGTCGCCTGAGTTCCGGAGTAGTCGAATTCGGCCGCCTGACCGATGATGATCGGACCGGAGCCGATCACGAGAATGCGATGCAGGTCAGTCCGTCGCGGCATGGGCGGTTGTGAAACGAATCACGTCGTCGATGATGTCGAGGTGCGTCTTCTGCGGCGCCCAGCCCGTGTCCTTCGTCAGCTTGGCGTGTGAACCAACGAGCATCGGAATGTCGGTCGCGCGCTGGAGCGCTACATCCGTGGAAATGTCGGCAGTCGCGCCCACCCGCAGCAAGACATCCGCGGCGAGTTGTCTCACGCTCACGCCGCGTCCGCTGGCCACGTTGTATACGTCGCCGGGCGTTCCGCGCTCCAGCAGGGCGAGATATGCGAGGACGACGTCGTCGACGTGGAGATAGTCGCGCACCACGTCGTTGCCGAGTTTGAGCGTCGGTTCGCTCCCGCCGCGGACCCCGCGCGCGCGGGCGACGAGCGACGGAATGAGGTAGTCAGCCGTTTGTCCGGCGCCGGAGTGGTTGAAGCTCCGTACGCAAATCACTCGGAGCCCGGAATCCCGACACGCCTGGAGCGCCGCAACCTCCTGGGCCACCTTCGAGGCCGCGTAGACCGATTGCGGCATCTGTTGCGCGTCCTCGGCCAGCGGCATCGCCGACTCGGGGTGCCGCCCGTACTGCGCTCCACTGCCAACGACGAGAACAACGGGATCGATCGTCCCCGCTTTCCGTCGCGCCGTCACCGCGTCGAGCAGCCGAACCACACCGAGCGCGTTGACGTCGTAGGTCGCCAGCGGTGCGCGCTCGGCTTCGGGAGGAAAGCTGATCCCAGCCAGATGGACGATCGCGTCAGGCCGGCTTTCTTCGATGGCTCGTGCGACCGCTTGCGCCTCACGAATATCGGCGCTCACCCATCGCACGGCGCGTCGCTCCTCACCACTGAGAAGCGGAGGGTTGGTGAAACCTGGTCCGAGTCCGGACAGCGTTACGGTGTCGCCGGCGGCGAGCAGTGCCTTGGCCAGCCACTGCCCCACGAACCCGTTGCCACCAGTGACCAGAACGCTCGACATCACCCGCGCTGGCGAAGCCTTTCGAGATCGGCGTCCACCATCATCCTTACGAGCTCCTCGAACGACACCGTCGGCGTCCAGCCAAGTTTGCGCGCCGCCTTGGAAGGATCGGCAACCAGGAGATCGACTTCCGCGGGGCGGAAAAAGCGCGGATCCTGGACGACGTGCTCTCGATAGTCGAGTCCGACACAGGCGAAGGCCGCCTGACAGAGGTCGCGCACGGAGCAAGTGTGCCCGGTGCCGATCACGTAGTCGTCTGGTTCGTCCTGTTGTAGCATGCGCCACATCGCGTCGACGTAGTCGCCGGCGAAGCCCCAGTCGCGGCGCGAGTCGAGATTGCCGAGCCGGACTTCCTTGGCCACGCCAAGCTTGATGCGCGCCGCGGCGTCGGTGACTTTCCGCGTCACGAACTCCAGGCCACGGCGCGGACTCTCGTGATTGAAGAGGATCCCGGAGACCGCGTACAAGCCGAAGCTTTCGCGGTAGTTCACGGTGATCCAGTGACCGTAGACTTTCGCGACACCATACGGGCTTCTTGGGTAAAACGGCGTGCTCTCGCGCTGCGGTGACTCGACAACCTTGCCGAACATCTCGCTCGAGCTGGCTTGATAGAAGCGCGCCTTCGGCGCCGCCTTTTTCACCGCCTCGAGCACCCGCGTCACACCCAGCGCCGTGAACTCGCCGGTCAGCACTGGCTGCGACCAGGATGTCTGCACGAAGCTCTGCGCGGCCAAGTTGTAGATCTCATCCGGCGCGCAGTCGCCGACAACGTCGGTCAGCGACGTCTGATCGAGCAGATCGGCGGAGACGAGCTCGATCTTGTCTACGAGATGGGCAATCCGTTCGTACGGGGTCGTCGAGCTCCGACGAACGATGCCGACGACGCGATAGCCCTTCGACAGGAGCAGCTCGGCGAGATAGGACCCGTCCTGTCCCGTGATCCCTGTGACGAGAGCGGTTGGCATAGGCGATCGGATCGGAAGAAGTGCCGCTTACCTAAAAAAAGGGGAGCCCGAAAGCTCCCCTTTGAAGACTCGAATCAGCGGCGAGCTCTGTATCACGCGACGGCTTCGCCGCGCGGAGCCCGCTTGATCTTCCCGGCATTCAGACAGCGGGTGCACACCTTCACCTTTTCGACTTTGCCGTCGATCATGGTGCGCACGACCTGGAGATTCGGCTTCCAGGTGCGACGGGTCTTGTTGTTGGCGTGGGACACGTTGTTCCCGAACGCTACGCCCTTTCCGCAGGTGTAACAGCGGTTTCTCTGGATAGCCATTGCTCAGCCCTCCCCCCCGACCAGCTCGATGCGCGCCATCTCGGCGCCGTCACCCTTGCGGTGGCCGGTCTTGAGAATGCGCGTGTACCCGCCGCGGCGCGTGGCAAACCGCTTTCCGAGATCCTGGAAGAGCTTGTCCGCCGTCTCGCGCTTGTGAACGTGGCGCACCGCCTGCCGGCGATCGTGCAGCGTGCCCGAGCGCGCCTTGGTGATCAACTTTTCGACGAATGGCCGGAGCTCCTTGGCCTTCGCCTCCGTGGTCTCGATCGCCCCGTGCTCGATGAGCGACGACGCGAGATTCCGCATCAGCGCGAGCTTCTGCTCACTGGTCCGCCGGAGCGCACGCCCCGCCTTACGATGCCGCATTGCCTTACTCCTCCATGTCGTCGGGCGCGGCAGCCGCGGCGCGGCTGGGCGGTGTGCCGAAGTCGAGGACACGGACGTTGCCGTCCCCACCTTCCTCGAACCGCATCCCGAAATTCAGGTTCTCACGCTCGAGAAGATCGGCGATCTCCTGAAGCGATTTCTTGCCGAAGTTCTTGACCTGCAAAATCTGACTCTCGGTCTGGCGAACCAGATCGCCGAGGGTCCGGATGTTCGAATTCTTGAGCGAGTTGACCGAGCGGACGGACAGCTCGAGGTCGTCGATCGGCGTGCGGAGCAACCCGCCAAGTCGCGCGCCGTCGCCCGAAGCGCCATCCGTGGACGGACCGATCGGGGCGAGCGAGTGCGAGCCGAAATCCGCGAAGTACTGGAAGTGCGTCTGCGCGAGCGCGGCGGCGTAGCTCACCGCTTCCTCGGGCGAGATGGTGCCGTTCGTCTCGACCGTGAGCGTGAGGCGATCGTAGTCCGTGCGCTGACCGACGCGCGTTTCGGCCACGGTGAAGTTGGCGCGGCGAACCGGATTGTAGATCGAGTCCACGCGAACGAGATCGACGGGAAGACCGCGGTCGAGCGGGTGCTGATCGGACTCGACGTAGCCGCGGCCCTTGTTCACGTAAAGGTCGACGTTGAGGTCCCGATCGTCTTGCAACGTAAAGAGATGGTGCGCCCCATCGACGATGCGGACTCCGCCCGAGCTGCTGACGTCGGCCGCGGTGACCGGGCCGGCTTCCGAACGCGAGATGTGGAGAACAACGTCCTCGACATCGTCGGGTAGCGTCAGCGTGAGCGTCTTGAGATTCGCGATAATCTGGTGGACGTCTTCGACGACACCCGGAATCGTCTGGTGCTCGTGAACGACACCGTCGATGCGGAAGGCCCACACGGCAGCGCCGCGCAGCGACGACAGCAGCATCCGGCGCATCGAGTTGCCGAGCGTGTGGCCGAAGCCGCGCTCCAGCGGCTGGAGCCGGAACTCAGCGACGTTTGGATTGTCCTCGCGCTTGGTTGCTTCAACCAGCTGCGGACGGACGAGACCGCGAAGATCGATCGTGTTTGGCATTTGGATTTTTACCTATGGTCTTGCCGGATTAGCTCCGGCATCGCCCTACCCCGCCCTTCACACGCGGTAGGCTCGAATGGAGGTGAAGGCTCCGACCTGCAGTCATCCTCCGCCGCTTCGCGGCGGAGGATCTACTGTGATAATCGCCGTGGCATCCCACTGCGAAGGGACAATAGATCCTCCACTCGCTTCGCTCGGGAGGATGACTGCCTGACTGTCCGACGCTACTACTTGGAGTACAACTCGACGACCAACTGCTCCTGCGCCGCGATCGGAATGTTCGGGCGAGACGGACGCTCGAGCATCCGGCCGCTGAACGTGTCGCGATCGACCGCGAGCCAGGACAGCGCGACGCCGCGCGCCGACTGTTCCATGGCGGCAAGGATCGGCTGGACCTCGCGCGACTTCTGGCGGATCCGAATCTCCTGACCCGGCGCCACGGCGAAGCTGGGGATGTCGACGTTCTTGCCGTTGACCTCCACATGCCGGTGCCGGATGAGTTGACGCGCAGCTTTACGGCTCGGCGCGAAACCCATGCGGTAAATCATGTTATCCAGGCGGCTCTCAAGTGCTGCGAGAAGGTTGTGTCCCGTGATTCCCGGCAGCGTCGAAACGCGCTCGAAGGTGTTCCGGAACTGCTGCTCGCTGAGGCCATAGATGCGCTTGATCTTCTGCTTCTCACGGAGCTGCTTGGCGTACTCCGACGACTTACGTCGGCGCGCCGTGTTCTGCCCGTGCTGGCCGGGAGCGTACGGACGACGCTCCACCGGGCACTTCTCCGTGAAGCACTTGGTGCCCTTCAAAAAGAGCTTGGTTCCTTCGCGGCGGCACTGCTTGCAGCTCGCGCCAGTGTAGCGACCCATAAATCAGACTCTCCGGCGCTTGGGAGGACGGCAGCCGTTGTGCGGAATCGGCGTCACGTCCTTGATCGATTTCACCTGAAGGCCGGCGGTCGCCAGGGCTTGGATCGCCGACTCACGGCCGGACCCAGGCCCCTGCACCTTCACGTGCACGCGCTTCACGCCAAGGCTGAGCGCCTCACGTGCCGCCTGCTCGGCCGCGACGGTCGCGGCAAACGGCGTGCTCTTCTTGGAGCCCTTGAAGCCGGCTTTGCCGGACGAGCCCCACGAGACGGCGTTGCCGTGTGAATCCGTGATGGTGATGGTCGTGTTGTTGAACGTCGCACTGACGTGCGCCACGCCCTCCGCTTCCACGACGCGCTTTGTCTTTTTCCCAATTGCCATATGCTGTTGTTGTCAGCCGTGTTGTCATCCGCCGTGCGGCGGAGTTGTCATCCTCCGCGGCGAAGCCGCGGGGGATCTATTGTCCATACCCAGTGCTTGCCACTGAGCTTCTCACGGTAGATCCCCCCTCGCTTCGCTCGGGAGGATGACTGCCGGACTGCTCTACTTCGTGACCTTCTTCTTGCCAGCGATCGCGCGACGCGGGCCCTTCTTCGTGCGCGCGTTCGTGTGCGTCCGCTGACCGCGGACCGGCAGACCACGACGGTGCCGGATGCCGCGGTACGAACCGATGTCCATCAATCGCTTGATGTTCATCGCCACTTCAGTCCGCAGCGCGCCTTCGACCTTGTAGTCGCGCTCGATCACGCCGCGGATCTTGTTGACGTCCGCGTCCGTGAGATCGCGCACGCGGAGCGTCGCATCGACGCCAGCCTTCTGAATGATCTCTGCCGCGTTCTTGCGGCCGATCCCATAGATGTACGAAAGACCAATCTCGAGCTTTTTGTCGCGCGGAAGGTCGACGCCGGCAATACGTGCCATAATTAGCCCT